>Ga0209628_10004616_pt1 | contig 10004 bp, 9 predicted proteins | sample TergutCu122P4_FD_187285 | JGI IMG/M metagenome (GOLD analysis project Ga0209628, IMG submission 187285) | Cubitermes ugandensis P4 segment gut microbial communities from Kakamega Forest, Kenya - Cu122 P4 (SPAdes) (version 2) | ecosystem: Host-associated > Arthropoda: Insects > Digestive system >... | reverse complement strand
CACGCGCACACACACACACACACACACACACACACACACACACACACCATCACTGCAGTGAAGACTTGTTTTTTAAAACTCAAATATTTCACATGTCTCAGAGATTCATACAGTCTATAAAGCACAGAGGCATCTTCAAAAAACAACTGCTAACCATACAATCTATGACAAATTAGTCTACTATTGTGTGCTGAGACTGCACAAGAACCTACCACTCAAGCTGCATTAGTTAGCTAAGTGACTCCATGGAACAGAGTCCTTCTTCAGCCAGCAGGTTCTTAGCTAGTGAATAAATTTCTTCAGTTTACGGAGCTACAAGGTTCATTGGCACACAAAACATGCCACCGATCCCTGTCCAGAGCCAGATCAATCCAGTCCATGATCTTCTATCCCACTTCTTTGTGATCCATATTGATATTACATTCCCATTTATGCCTAGGTTATCCAAGCAGTCTTTTTCCTTCTAGTTTTCCAGGAAAAACCCTGTGTTCCACTTGCGCCCACCCCAATCTTATACTCCCTAATGTAATCATCCTAATAACATCATGAAGCTACTCCTTTTGACTCAGTGTCTTCTGTGTTGATTAATGTATATACGTAAGCAATGGTGAATATAATGTAAAGAAGTGTTTAATTATAAATCTTCATATAATATGTGGTGTGCATTATTAGAAGGCACATTATCCCTACATGCAGGTAGGTGCAATAACCAGCAGCCTGATGTATAACTGCAGTGTTCTATCTAACCTTGGCACTGATCCTGCAAAGGAATCACACCTCAGTTGTGCAGCCATCGCAAGTTTTACACAGTATGTACAAATGTATAAATATACATGTGGATGGTGTTCATATGACAAATTGCATACTCTTCTATATAAGCTGCAGTCTGCTGCAGTGTATCTGGGATATTAAGCAGACTGTATTTCAGACATTTACTAAATGTGACTTGCAGAGCTGCACGAACCTTGGGTGATGAGTCACCCAGGAAATTAAATTTTGTGTGGTAGCACCTAATATTTGTTGTTCTTCAGAGTGGAACTGGCTTTTTGTTACCCTTCTGACACCTAGAATTTTGAGGTGGCTCCTACATTTTTGGAAAATCTGTGGACCTCTGGTGACTTTTATCGCATCATGAATGCCAGTATCCTTGGCATGTAGCTGTCTGAATCCCTCCCTTTTGCTTACCCAGATGAAGTCTTCCTTCTACGGCTTATCACTTACCTCGTCTGTATGCTACAATGGGATCACCATCAAGGCGCTCCTTCATCTCTTCCTTCCACAACTTTATCTCACTCTTCAGTTCTTTTAGTCCATCGCGGATCAGCTCGGTTGCTCTAGGTTTTGGTTCATCTCGCAGGTACCCACCTTTGGGATCACGTTCCCAGAACAAAGCCACACGTGATGTGTGAATCAAACGTGAGGATGTACTGCATGGTACAGCTCTCAAGTGCCACAAATTGTAAATTATTCTTCTTGTGTTCATGTTCATTCAGATGAACCTGGAACCAACAACCAAAGATTTCATGTCACAACTCTCAGTGCCATGTAGCACAGAACTGAATATTATATTTCCGATGAATGAAAACACTGGTTGTAAATCAAATCAGCATTCAGTAAAATTTGTGAAGTTGGCCTCCAGTACAAGGCAGCTTGGACACTTTACTATATGATATAATTACAAGTTAGGCAGCCTTTTGATTCTCCCTATATTCTAGAGTAACACAAAGGGACAAGGATGTTCATGTTACACCTCTGTGGCATATCTAAAATCTAAAAAGCCTTAGCTACATATTGAACAAGCCACAGACATATACTACATAGAACACAAAATGAGTATTCCTTTGGTCCACTTCATGCAGCTAATATCACACATTCATAATGTAAAAGAACAGTTGACAAGGGTTCTCAGAATGAACATGATAGATGACAGACACTGATGGGCAGAAAGATTTACAGTAGTGATGTATATATTATTGCAGTCACTGCATTTTTTATTTCATTTTCATTTATTTATTCAGTATTCCAGAGACCCAACAAACTGGATATGGAACATGTCATTAAAATAATAACAGGTACAGTAAAGAACAAGTCATGACAATAAAATACAAATAATAATTATATAAATACAATACATAAATAAGACATCAAGTTTATACAAGTCAGCTATAGAATGTACTTTTTTGAAACAAGACAGGTTGGCATTTGGTCTATGAAGATGATGCTTATTCCTTGTATTAATGCTGTGTATAGATGAATGTATTTGAAAAATTTTCTGATTATTGTTAATGAACCTCATTAATGAAAGTACATACTAGCATGGCTCAGGTAGAATCACTAATTGTTAAAACAGACTTCTACATTGGGTTCTGGCTTGTGCAGCAGCCACAATTCTGATAATCTTTTGTAAAGTGAAAATCTTCCCACTGTTGGAAGAGTTACTAAAAAAAAAATATTATTCCATATTTTATAATAGAATGAATAGAATTGAATGAAAAACTTAAAATGCACTACAGGAACTTAAATTGGCACAATCAATTATTTCTCTTCTACAGGAAGATATGTATAAGATAACAGAGTCATCGGCAGCTATCAGGCAGTTAATCTCTGTTCAGTGTGGTGAACCAAAACTATGTGAATCTACTTCTAGAAAATGGATTCCAGTAGTCTATAACCATAATAGGAAACCCAAAGACTGTGTGCGGCATTCAGCTAAACATGATATGTCATGTATTCTAACATCTAATAAATACACGGTACCAAATAAATTTAACAGCATATCAACTCAATGATGCACTACATACAGCTGTCAATCCTAGGCCATCTGCAGATGCAAAAGCTAAAAAACATAGGGTTGTGCTAATAGGAGACAGTCACATCAAAAATAGTTCAGAAAAGATTTCTAACCTATTAGATGACTCCTGTAATGTGAGTGGAATTATCAAACCCAATGCAAATTTGGAAGCCTGTTTTTATAAAAAGTTATAATCTATCCATACCTTCATATTGGGAAGTTCCTCACACATCAGATACTAATCCTTAAACTCAAGCAATTCACTGTGTGTTCACCAGTAATGAATAAACGTCCTCTCAGAAAGAAAAGACCATCAACTAGAAATTAAGATTTTTTATGGGCTTAAGTCAATTATCAAGTCTGGAAATAAAACAGACTACACAAATTTCTTTGTACCTATTCACCAAAATATCAGGGGCCTTAAGCATAAAATTAATTTATTTATTTGCATGTTCAACAGCTGTGATCTAAGTCCTCATATTATTTGTTTATGGGAGCATTATTTAATAGATAATAACCTTTTAATGTTTAAGCCTAATAAGCATTACACATATTCTAGGTTTTCATGTCATCCTTACTCTGGAGGAGGTGTATGCGTGTACATTAAGTCAAACCTGGAAAGCAATATGACTGGCCTATCACAGTATTGTATTGAAAAAGTAATTGATATTGATGCTGCCCAAATCAAAATTGGCAATCATCTTATTATATTATTATGCACATACAGACCTCCTAGTGGAAATTTTGGTGAAGAATTTCTTCAACATTTTTATCTGTAAATAAATAAATAAATAAATAAATAAACAAAATCTTCTGTGTCAACTTTTATAGAAATGCTAAAAAATGAATCCTAGGATAACATTACTAACCATACTGATGTTAATACAAGCTTTAATTTATTTCTAAACACTTTTTTCATTGTTTATGAATCACGTTTTCCTATGCAATATGTAACTGACAATCTATCAATCACTGGATCACAATAGGAATTAATATATCTTGTAAGCACAAAAAGCTTCTTTACATTATGAGCAAAACAACCAACTGTTCAAAAATTAAAGCAAATTTTATCCAATACTGCAGTGTGTCAAGGAGAATAATTAGAAAAGCTAAAGAAATGTACTACAATGAAATGTTACATTCATCCACAAATAAATCTAAAATGTCTCGAAACATTACTAACAATGAAACTGGTACTGCATCAGATTAAATACAAACTAGGTTACAAAAACTTACGCACGAAACAATCAGCTAAGATATTTAATAATTATTTTATAAATTCTATAGATGAATTAATCACACAGAAACCAAAAACTGAATTGTCAATATTTTCACTTTGGGAATCATATCCTCATAAGTTCCCACAAATCATCAATATTCCAATTAATGAGACACAAGTTATACGCACAGCAACTTCATTAAAGAAAATAAAACTTCATGTGGTTATGATGGTCTATCAAATAAGATACTAACACTATGTGGCAGCCAATTTCTAAACCTCTTACGTTTATAATAAATCATTAACTTCTGGTATTTTCTCAAATCATTGAAAGTAGGCCATTATAAAACCATGTTTTAAAAAAAAGGTGATACATAACAGATATCAAATTACAGACCTATCTCTTTATTGACTGGATTCTCTAAAATATTTGAGTTGCTCATCTTTCATAAGTTAAAGCATCATTTAGTGAGTAATAACATTTTCGCCACTGAACAATACAGTTTTCATGAAAATGTTTCTAGGGAAAGTGCTATATTTAAACTCATTGAATTGATTTTTAGTGCATGGAATATAAGGGAATATATAATTGGTCTATTCTGTGATACAACAAAGGCTTTCGATTGCGTTCGTCATGAACTCTTGATTTTAAAGTTGGAATTTTATGGAGTAAAAAGCTCTATATTAAATTGGTTTAAATCTTATTTGCTTAATAGAAGACAGTTTATATTGCAGTTTGCCAATTCACCTAATCTTCTATCGGACTGGGAAATAGACATGGTGTTCCTCAGGGATCTGTTTTGGGCACATTACTGTTCAATGTGTATATTAATAATTTTCCATGCATCACAAATAAAGTCTCTTATACCATTCTTTTTGCAGAGGACACTAATATTATTGTTTCTTCCTATTATCTTAATGACTAAATTCTAAATTCAATTCAGTAAATGTTGAAATGTTTGCAAGGTGCAACAATGAAGATTATCAATTCAGTAATATGTTGTATTTTTAAATGGCTTAAAATAAACGGTTGATACTTAACGCCAAGAAGACACACATCGAAAAATTAACTTCCTTTAGATTCTTGACCTACCCATTACACATAACAATCGAGCTCTTACTATCACTGAAAACATCAAATTCTTAGGCATGCATCTGGACTGCCACCTAACTTGGAAATTACATTTAGATAATTTAGTAAAAAAATTGAGTTTAATTTGCTTCATGTTGAGAAAATTATTACGTATTGTAAATGTAAAAATGTTACGAATGATTTATTTTTCACAATTTCATTCACAAATCAGTAATGGTATAATTTTCTGGGGTTTATCTTCAACAGTGAAAAATGTTTTAATAATTCAAAAAAGAGCAATTAGGATTGTGCTGAGACTGGGTCCAAGGAGTCCTTGTAGAGAGGGTTTCAAAAAGCTGGATATACTTACAGTTCCTTGTTTATACATTTATGCCTTGATGTTATTTGCAGTTAAAAATCCTCACATTTATCAAACTAACACCTCTGTTCATGGTATGTATACAAGGCAGTAAAATAAACTGCATACAACTGCTGTAAGACTTCCCTCAGTACAGAGAAGTGTCTATTATTCATCTGTTAAAATGGTCAAAAAACTTCCACAAAATATATTTAAATTTCACAACAGTACACATATTTTTAAGACTTTGTTAAGAGATTACCTTGTCAATAATGCCTTTTATTCCAATGAGGAATTTCTTTGTACTGATCATGATGGTTTGCTGGCAATACACATTTCATATTGTGTTCCATTTTTTTAATGTTTTTACATTTATTTAATTTTATAATGTAGATATATGAATATTCATATTTTACTTGTTTCACTGTATTGTAATGCATATGTTGCTTTGAACTATTGTGTGTTTGTGATCTTTGTTATTCATCATGTTTATACTAATTTTACATAATTTTGTAACTTACTGATCTATTGTATATTGCAATTCAGCTCTTAGCATGAAGAATTCCACATTCATTCTGACTTGTGCAGATGATGGATCTGTGCATGCATGCGGACGTGTGTGCTTGCGCATGTGTGTGTGTATGTATGTATGCATATTGAACTGACTTGAGAGTGTTAATGTTATTGATATAGACCACTGACCTAACAGCATAACATGCTCCACTTAACTTAGGAATTATTTGCTCGATATGGTTCTTCTTGCATTCATCATCCATTCAGTATTCTGTCTGACAACAGGTCCAAAGCCTCCTCCAAAATGATGCCTCCACATAGTGCAATCCAGAGCCTCCTCCTTCAAATGAGAATATCCTCTCCTGTCCTCAAGGTCATCCAGTAGCTTCTTACGTCTTCTTGCCACTTCCATCTCCCCCTTTATCTTTCCTTCGATAACTTGTTTTAGAAGGCAGTTTCTACATAAGATGTGACCAATTCAGTTAGCCTTCCATTTTCTTATTTCCTGTAGGATATTCCTCTGCTCATTGACTCTAAGTAACACTTCTTCATTTCTCACGTGATTGGTCCAACTGATCTTCTCCATCCTTCTCCAGCACCACATTTCAAAACTTTACAGGTATTTCTGATCTTGCATATCAATTTCTAAACCAAGAAATTTTGTATTCACTGCCTATTCTATATACTTTTCTTTACATATAACCAATCTGTAATTTAAAATGTGAAGAATTATTTTTTATGGTTTCATTATATTCATTTTATCTAAATTTAGAACTAAATTATTAGCAGCAAACCATTTAATCATAAAAGAGAAAACCACTTTTAACACTGAAAAGAAATCTTCCAAATTTCTGCTTCAAATTATGACACTAGTACTATCAGCAAATAATACTGGTTCTGCTACAGAATTTATTCTCAAGGGAAGGTCATTTATATATATTATGAACAACAGAGGCCCAAGATTAGCTAACAAAGTTTCATGATTCATACCATCAAAAGCCTTTGCCATATCACAGAAAATGGCTCCAACATGCATATTTTGGTTAACAGATTTACCCCCCTGGAGAGACATCTGGTACCCATTGTGCAGGAGGCTGAGTGGGCCCCATGGCCAGTCTGGATGGGTGCAGAAAATCTCGCCCCCACCGGGATTCAAACACCAGACCGTCCAATTTCAGAGATGCATAGTGCTTCCATATTCAAGGCTCACCAGACCATGAAGCTGGAGGCACTAATGTCTTCTAGAACATCAGTAACTATTTACCAGTTGAAGTGGTGTATCATCACAAAAGACCTGAATCTTCACAAATGAACATATTTTTAACTGACCAGTTACAATCCCCAAGTTCTTCCAAAACTGAATCCACTATGCTGGGATAAAACTATACAATAAAACAAGGTCTTCACTCTTGTTGGATGTTATACAGTATTAACTGGTACTTAGTTACCAACAATGGGAGAGATAGGCTGTCCCAAAATGTCAGGAATGAACTAACAAACAATGCTGTGTAACATCCCAGAAGAGCAAAACCTCAATAACTGTGGTGGAAGCTTGAAATCATGTACACAGTACGTTCTGTCAAAATAAGATCACTGTCACCTTACAGTACAGTGTAAATTATTAGTGAAAGAAATCTATTTTATTCACCTTCTACCATTTTGAATTTATGGACTGTACAATCATACATTGCTTAATGACGGAGATACATTCTGAGAAATGTGTCATTACGCAATTTTGTCGTTGTGTGAATGTCATAGAGTGTACTTAACATAAACCTAGACCGTATAGCCTACTACATACGTAGGCTATATGGTATAGCCATTTGCTCCTAGACTACAAACCTGTACAGCATGTTACTGTACTCAATACTGTAGGCAATTGTAACACAATGGTATTATAATATTATAATTTCATGGTACCACCATCGTATGTGCGGTCCGTCATTGACCGAAATGTTGTTATGTGGTGTATGACTGTAATAGTGTGTCTTGCGAGTTTCCAGCACAACTGCATGTTTGTTTGTGTACAAAAGCGACATTCACATGCGTATAATTCTTCTATATGAAGAGTGAACAAAATGTGTGGAATTCTTGTCAATAGTTACTTGCTTCACATAATGATTTGGTAATAAACATACTCTTAGCTACTAATGCAGGCTACTGCAAAACAGCTAAGTACCTTAATAAGGTTCAGAACGTATGTGATTAATGTTTTGCATTAATGTAGAACAGAAGTGCAGATTCCACCGGCTCTACTGCAGTATGTTGTCTCCTAGTAGTACGTTTTCCATGTGGTGTTCCAAGGTACTGTTAGCAAGTTGTGTATTTCACTCTGCCACTGGATCTATTGCAGTGTGTTGTCTACTGGCAGTAAGTTTTGTTGTGTTGTGTTTATAGTTACTATCTACATTTTGTGTATTGTACTCTGACATGTTTCACATTCTACTTATTATGATCCCTGGGCTGCAGCTATTTACTTGCAGGTATGAGGTGTGTGCATATTTTTGTGAGGAAAGATCCATATGTCAACAAAATTTATATCTCAGATCACTGTATAAAACACTATTTGGCAATTTGTGCAGTTAAACTCAAAACTTGATTTAATGTCTTCAACATTTTAAAATGAAATACAACAGGTACTAGTACACCATCCTAATTTCCTCACATTTCAGTTTCCGTTGCTCTATTTCTATTCAAGTATCCATAAATATTTATTAATATATGTAAAACATTTAAGCTCTAAATTGAATAAAAGTTATTATGTAATTCAATCCCTTAAAGGCACAAAAAGTGTTAATATCTTCAGAAGTATGTATTTTGAAAATTTTCATTCATGTTTAAGGTATGACATACTTCAGGACAGAGGGAGTGTTACTTCTTACAGAGAGTTCTTTAAAATTTAAACATCAGTAGGCTGGAACAAAACTCAGATAGGCATGATTCTAATACACGTCCTATATCATATCTTCGATCTGTTTTGTAGAACGCACACTTTCAAAAACTGTAAATAACATGGAGACAAAATTATACTACTATTTTTATAAAGCATTTAAACGATTTAACGAATATACAGCTTTTCTGGAAGGTTGGTTACGCACTATGAGTCCATTGGCTGCGGGGCTTCTTACCCTTCACTAATTCTGCAATGGATGGTGGTTATTTATCAAAAGTCTTATTGCTCGCACAATACACACCGTCCTGTTACGACGAAAAATTTGCTACCAGTCTATGCAGTTGCAACTTCTTTCTTGTATCGATACTGTGCACCGAAAAGTAAAAACTAGAAATATTCTAAATTATGTGCCAAAAAAAAGATCTCCAAAGATATATACTGAGTAGAGTCATTACATAAAGTATATGGTTCTTCGTCGGGATACCCATTATATACGGGGTATCACGTCGGGGGTCACCAATTATATGGTGGTACCGTAGTTGTCACTCCATTACAACCCTACATTACCTCCATATAATAACTACTGTACAAAATGTTATCACATTTTTTCCCACATGTATCATAACATAACCATACCTGTCCATAACTCTCATATTTACAGCACTTCATTCGATGCAAAAACACATAACTTTGAGGTTAGGTTTAAACCTCGGTGTTTTAAAAATCACGCATCAGTGAATGCGTGAAGAGTAGTAAGCGATTGACTGGCAGCGCAGAATTTGGTGCACGGGTACTGTATGATCGTAGTCTATTCAAACCACACGCGTGATTGCCAGAAAACCACTGATCATGTGCGATCCGGGTGACTTGCGCGTGTGACGCTGGGCTGTGATGTAAAGAGGTTGATTGTCAGCAATGGATTACAAATCCTTTCATATTTTCCTTCAAAGTTTTAAATTTATTCAGTGGTTATACATCCTGTCCTGTAGTAGGAGAGTCATAGACATCAATATGGTTTAGAAAAAGTCAGCGGACCGTTATACATAGTGTCCCAGGAGGAAAGGACCTAACTTCGGGAGAGTGTTCCTTAGGTCAAACTATACCGATATAACCCAAAACACCTATATCCAAAGTTCGATGGTTACGGAGATATTGAAC
>Ga0209628_10004614_pt1 | contig 10007 bp, 9 predicted proteins | sample TergutCu122P4_FD_187285 | JGI IMG/M metagenome (GOLD analysis project Ga0209628, IMG submission 187285) | Cubitermes ugandensis P4 segment gut microbial communities from Kakamega Forest, Kenya - Cu122 P4 (SPAdes) (version 2) | ecosystem: Host-associated > Arthropoda: Insects > Digestive system >... | reverse complement strand
TGGTGATATCGCCGAACAACCAGTACATGATATCGATAAAATGAGAAAATTGAGTGAACAAAGTTCCGCCGTCTAAATCCAAAGAGCCATGCCAATTTCCCTGTTTATAATAACGGTTGTCGCGATTCCAGTAGCAATTCAACTGCACCATATAGATTTTTCCTAATTTTCCCGATTCCACCAATTCTTTAATCCACACCGACGGAGGGGAATACCGGTTCTGCATTACGCAAAACACCTGCCTGTGCGTCTTCAAGGCTACATGAATGATTTGCCCGGCGTCGTGCGTCGAAAGAGCAACCGGTTTTTCGATCACAACATGTTTCCCTGATTCTAAGGCTTGAATGGCCATCTCAGCATGTAAACCGTTTGGAGTGCATATATTTACCACATCTATCCGGATATTTGAATGAAGCAACTCATTAACCGATAAAAAAAACGGCACATTGTATTGACCGATTCCCAACTCCGACTGATGACGTATATCGCAAAGTGCAACCAATTCAGCGCCTTGTTCCCTTGTTATCATTTCGGCATGACGTTTTCCAATATTTCCGCAACCGACTACTGCGAATTTGATTTTTTCCATTATTTGATTCTTATCACTTGATTTTTTTCTATCTTGTATTCCTGCTTGCTTTCCGCACATAAGGCGATACCGTTGTTATTGAAATGCAATGGATGCCCAAATTCGCTCACCCAACCGGTTTGCTTTGCAGGATTTCCCATAACCAATGCATAATCCGGAACACTTTTTGTAACAACAGCGCCTGCGCCGATAAATGCATATTTGCCAATATTATTTCCACACACGATGGTTGCATTTGCTCCTATTGTAGCGCCTTTTCCCACGTGGGTCGGAACATAATGATCTTTGCGGCAAACGGCGCTCCTTGGATTAATCACATTGGTGAAAACACAAGAGGGACCTAAAAAGACATCATCGTCGCAAGTTACTCCCGTGTAAATAGAGATGTTATTTTGAACCTTAACATTCCGGCCTAAAATAACTCCCGGAGAAATGACTACATTTTGACCTATATTACAATGATCTCCAATAATGCAATCTTTCATTATATGGCTGAAATGCCAGATTCTGGTTCCTGAACCGATGTGGCAGCCTTCGTCTATTACAGCAGTTTCATGTGCGTAGAAATTCATATATTTTTTTTATTATTGCCTTGCTTTATCCGGGATTTCTGAGCAAAGAATTGTTTTATTTGACCGGTTATATACGCTTGTTCTTCTTCCTGCAATTCTGTATGCATTGGTAATGAAAGCGCCGATGCAGAAAGCGCTGTAGCAGATTTCAATTTTTCCGCTTGACGCATTATGCTTTTGAAAGCCTTTTGTTGATGCAAGGGGAGAGGATAGTAGATCACAGAAGGCACGCCCTTTTCCTGCAAATAAGCTTTCAATTGGTCGCGTTGTTCAGGTTTTTTTATTTTTATTGTATATTGATGATATACATGTGTAGAATATGGCATCTCCTTTGGGAGGATGATTTCTTCAACTTCCTGCAGCAGGGAACTGTAGAGGTGGGCAGCCTTTTGTCTGGCCTTGCAGTATTGGTCGAGATATTTCAATTTTACTCTCAGTATCGCAGCCTGAACCGTATCTAATCGGGAGTTACAGCCCAGGATGTCGTGGCGATATCTCTCCGATTGTCCGTGACGGGCAATCATCAAAAGCTTTTTCGCTCTTTCTTCGTCGCCGGTCATCATGGCTCCTCCGTCGCCGAAACAGCCGAGGTTTTTAGTTGGAAAAAACGAAGTACATCCGATATGTCCCACCGTTCCCGCCTGTTTTTTCCTGCCGTCGGAGAAAGTATAACAGGCTCCCAAAGTCTGAGCATTATCTTCTATTACATACAAATTGTGTGTGTTGGCAAAATTCATAATTTCTTCCATGTCACAAATTTGACCGAATAAGTGTACAGGTATGATTGCCTTGGTTTTAGATGAAAATCCTTTTTCAATATTTTTTAATGTAATATTGAAGCTGTCGTAGTCTACATCAACCATGACAGGTCTTAGCTTCAGCAATCCGATTACTTCGGCAGCTGCCGCATAAGTAAAGGCAGGTACGATCACTTCATCTCCGGGTTTCAGTTCTAATGACATCAATGCAATTTGAAGAGCATCCGTACAGTTACCGCAAGGTATCACATGCGCCGAACCGGTGTATTGTTCCAATTCTTTTTGAAAAGCCCCCACTTCAGATCCGTTAATGTATTCTGCAGCAGATACGGCATTCAGCAAAGCTGTGTCTATCTCTTGTTTGATTTTCAAATATTGACCATAAAGGTCAACCATTTGTATTTTCATTATAAACTCCAATAAGTAAAGTTTTTGATAATATCTTTATAGAGTCCTTTGACGTCCACGATTATCCCTTTGTTGTTCAAAAGACCGGTAAAATTCTGCTCGGTATATTCCCTGTATTGCTTATGGGCAACTGCAACGATAACCGCATCATATTTTCCATCGGGTTGTTTTTTCAGTTCAAGGTTGTATTCATCTTCTACTTCCTTCGCATCGGCACAAGGATCAACAATATCGACCGTTACTCTGTAGGATTGTAATTCTTTAACGATATCGGCAACTTTTGAATTACGTATGTCCGCTACATTTTCCTTGAAAGTAAATCCCATAACCAAAACGCGGGATTGTAACAAATGTTTGTCGGCTGCTAAGATTTTTTTTACCGTTTGTTTGGCGATGTATCCGCCCATGCTGTCGTTAATGAAACGGCCGGCATCAATCAACTGTGCATGGTAACCTTTTTGTTTTGCTTTGTGTACTAAATAATAAGGATCAACTCCTATACAATGTCCTCCGACTAAGCCAGGGTAAAATTTTAAAAAATTCCATTTCGTACTTGCCGTTTCTATGACATCATAAGTGTTTATTCCCATTCTGTTGAAAATTATTGACAATTCATTCATTAAAGCGATGTTTACATCCCGCTGGGTATTTTCAATTATTTTACCTGCTTCGGCAACTTTTATGTTTGGCGCTTTTTGTACGCCCGGAGTAATAATTAATTCATAAACTTTAGCAATTTCATTCAATGACTCCGTATCGCAACCGGAAACAATTTTGACCGTGTTGGCTAAAGTATGTACCTTATCGCCCGGATTGATCCGTTCGGGTGAATATCCGACTTTAAAGTCTTCAATGAATTTCAATCCCGATACTTCTTCCAGAACAGGGACGCAATCTTCTTCTGTGCATCCGGGGTAAACCGTTGATTCATAAACCACATAATCGCCTTTTTTTAAAACCTTTCCAACGGTTTTGCTTGCATCGGTGAGCGGACGCAGATTCGGCTGTTTAAATTCATCAATGGGAGTAGGCACTGTAATTATATAGAAGTTGACTTCTTTGAGTGCATTTATATCTGAAGAGAAGGTAATATCCTTATTTTCAAAATCATTTCTTGATAATTCGGAACTGGGATCAATGTGATTCCGCATCATTTCGATACGTTTTTCATTGATATCGAATCCGACTACCCGTATTTTTTTTGCAAATTCCAGTGCGATGGGCAATCCGACATAGCCGAGCCCAATAACGGCCATTGTTTTTTTCTTCGATGTTAATTCATTGAACATGCGGTTATTATTAACTCATTTGTTTGTATTTCTTTTGTCTGTATTCAACCTTACCTGCAGATAATGCACAGCCTCATGACTTTATTTTCGAAAGCCATATACAATCCGTACAAATTGCCTGTTTTCTTAAACAGAAAAATCAGCAAATCGACATATTTTACCCGTCAACCGGCGTCCGTCATGATTTATTTCGAATAATCGGCTTTAACAAAACCGGCATTATTCAGGTAATCCAAACTGACTTTGACCGATTCGAAATTTGGGAGATCGTATCTTTCCACTTCAACAATCAAATATTTGGCTCCGGATGTTGCAATATGTTTAAAGATAGCGTCAAATCCAACCATACCGCTTTCACCCAACTCTTTTGCATCCTTAATATGCAATACATCGAAACGACCGGGAAATTTCTTGAAAACTTCAACCGGTGAACGCCTTCCCATAACTGCCCAATAAACATCTAATTCATAGAAAACTTTGGCAGGATCGGTATTTTCGACCATATAGTCGTACCATACTATCCCCCTGGGTCTTCTTGCAGCGCCTTCAATATTCTCCGCTTGCGGGTTGGGATATTGTTTTTCAAATTCACCCGCATGGTTATGATAGCCGAATTTTAATCCTGCTGCATTGCACTTTTCACCGACTTTGTTATAATAGTCGCAATATGCTTTAAGGTCGTCCAAAGTTTCGGGTGTAGGCATGGAAGCTGTGATAATATATTTCATTCCGGCAGCTTTATGGTCGGCAATAGCCTGATCCCACCAAGCCCAAACTTCATCCCATTGGGTTTCAGATATGTTCCTGGCCAATGATCTGCCTGCATGCGACGAAAGAGCAAACATACCATTTTCAGCTAATTTTGCTTTAAACTCACCGGGAGCCATACCGTAGAACTTACCATCGCTATAATTTGCTGTTTCAACATACTTATAACCCATTGTGCCAACTCGAGTAATAATATCATTGATATTAGTAAAGTCTTGCGTTATAGAATCCCTTAAAATTGAATCCCTTAAAGAGTACAATTGAAGACCAATGTTTTTTTGCTCAACTGCTTTTTCTTGCGAACAACCAAAAAAAGCATTGACAATTGCAAATAATACAATAACTGATTGTAGTGTTTTCATTTTTTATAAGTTGAATGTTAATTAAAGATGTTAAATTTTCAGCAAAGTTAGCTTTTTATTTCAAAAAAATAAAAATTGATACAAAAAATGTATTACAAAACACATCGAAGCGTTTAAAAATCAAAAAGGCCGTCTGCTTTTAAGACAACCTTTTTATTGCAAATGTTATGTCAACTTTCTGACGTCACCCGTCGCCCGTCACTTGTCACACGTCACCCGTCACTCCTCAATGCTTCACAATGACCGGAACCCTCTCCGATTTACCGCTTACACCATCATTTATGTACAGGAAATACAAACCATTGGGTAAATCGGATACGTTTAACTGAACAGTACCGCCTTTTGTTGACTGCTGACGCAATATAACTGCCATCAGTCATATAAATATCAGGGTCTCTATTTCCCGCATTTAAGCCAATCCAACGATCCGGACCTCCTTCTACTCTAAGCCAGGCATACCCATGACAATTAAAAAGTCGGGTAGATGAGTAAGGAGGATATGTGTAAATTGGTGTTGCATTAGGAAATTGACTCATTAGATCGGCATCATAATATGCCCTATCATAAGATGCTATTTTATTAATTGGTAAGACAATTTATTGATAATATCAATGGTTTCTTTAAGGTAAAAAACAGCAAAGAGGGAACCTTTCTCCGGAACATCATCAAAACATTTTTTACACATATTATCGATGATATGCGCCCTTGAAAAAAGATTATAATTTAAACCGGAAATAAAATAATCAGGATACTTAAGCTTTGTTTCATATCCAACGACGAGATTTTTTAAGATTTCTTTGTAATTATCTGTAGCACGGCTTAATAAATATTCGAGTATGGAAATTGAAATAGCAAAGCGTCCATTTTCTATTTCGGAGAAGTCCTTATGATTTATTAATGAATAATTCCGTATCTGGCAATTATACCAACCCAATAATTCTTTTGATGCCCCATTTCTTTTAAACAGTTCTCTGATGCCATTGAATTCATTAAACAAGGCATCAATGCCAATATCAGGGGTATTAGTAGCAAACATACTGATAAGTAATGGATATTGCAAACAGATTGCTGTTAATTCTTTTGTAGAAAGAGAAGATAAGATTTTTTCCGGAATTTGACAGGCATCAGTCATCTCCTTATTGCTTTGGAATTGTTTCCATTCTTCCATACCCGGTTTCACAGGATAATCCCAAGGTAATTCAATTGTTTGGAATTTAGAATCTATACAATAGAAAAAATTAGCGCCTTTTATAAATTGAACATTTTGAATTTCAAGCTCCTGTATATTTTGAGCGCATGATACTAAAAATATACTCACTATTATAACATATATTTTTTTCATAAGAACTATTTTATAAATTACAACTTAAAATTTTTAAATTAATCTCATCATTTAGGCCACTTTCGTTTTGTATGAGTTTAAAGAATAAGACAAAACTATATACATCATTTCAATTTATGCTTCTTAATAATTTGTTACTTCTCTTTCTGTTTCATTGAGTCTGTAAAAGTAAACAAAATAAATGTTATTTGCAAATAAAAATCAAAAAAAAATCAACTTTTTCATATTCATTTTTTAAATTGTGTTTATACTAAATCCATACCAAATAAATAAAAGATAAATAAAAAACAAATTTGGCGAGACATACTCAAAGAGCCCTGTTTCGTGCAGTTCATTGGCTATTTGCAAAGCGCTTTTTTCGGAAGAATAATTGACAATGAACAAATAGGTTCGGTTGTCAAATTCATCTTGCTCAACTTTACTTATGTCATAAGAGACAAGCGCTTTTCGAAAATACCCTTTTCATTATTCACATACCTGTAAAAGTCTTGTGAGCTACTTAATATGGTTTCATCTTTTTCGCAGTGGCATTCACCACCTGATTCGGTACTCTTATCGCAGGAATAAAAACTTCCAGCCAACGCTACACACAGTATAAAAACTGCGACCTTCTGCGTAATTCGCTCAAAGGATTTCTTGATTATTTTGTTCATATTCATTTGTTTTTTAGATATTTAAAGCAATTCTTTTGTTTGTCATAATTCTTCATATTCATATCTTGACATTCCATTTTCGGGCATCTGTCCTGTCCCATAATATCCATATTCGTGCGCCCAATAATGGATTTCTTCCATTAGTAATTTTCCATTGTATTTTCGTTTAAACATTGAGCATTCATCATTAATAACGGTTTCTGTAAGGTTTCTCCATTCATCGTAATAATGTTGATGCTTTCTGTATTGATTTCCATTTTTATCATAAAACAACTCTTTGTCAGGATATTCGCTTGTTCCGTTGTAAGTTTTTTCGGTAAAACCTGCCAAACCTTCATATTCATAGTACTCCACTTTTACTACTCTTCCAGCATTGTCGTATTCATATTTTTGGATGGGGTAATAATTAGCACCATCAACTCCACCAGTATAATCGGATGCTAATACGGTTATCAACCTGTTTTTATTGTCGTAAACATATTTCGTATCATTTATTATTCCATCAGCATACAATCTTCCGCCAAAACGTTCAATCAAACTGGGCTCATATCTGTATTGTCTCACCAAGTTTCCCCTGTTGTCGTATTCGTAATTTATCGAATGGATAAATAAGCCGTAGCATCCCTGTCCACAATATAATTCCTCTTTTACGAGTCGATTTCCTTCATATTTGTATTCATAGTACGAACCCAATGTAGGATTTCCTGCCAATCCGTCAAATATTTTCATTTTTGTTTTTCTACTTCCCGAATATTCGTATTCATTGTACCTTTCAAGAATAGTTGTTGGAGGGTCTGAAAATAGCGAGAAAAATTCCTCCTTAATCATATTTCCTGCCTTGTCGTATGTGTACACAACTTCACCTGTCAGTTTAGACGCTGAAGAATCTGAATACTTGAGAATTTTTGACAATCTGAATTTTTCAGGATTACTTGGTATTAAACCCTCATTTTTGTCACAAGAGTAAAAACTTACCGTTAAAATCAACAATAACAACTTGAATTTTAATACATTTTCTCTCATACTCACTTTCCTCCGCTTGCCGATAACGGATAAGTAATAATTACAGCGTATATCCATGATAATAAACATTTTATTTAAGAATTTCAATTTATTCCGGAAAATTGTTTATTTCCCTTTTATATATATGATGAAAAAAAACACCAAAACGTTGTATGGATTTTAAAATATTTTTCAAATTTAACATATTTTAACATTATTTTTGCGGGCATAGCGAAGCAAAGACCCGCAATCCCCTGATAATCAACACTCGATTTTCGGGAGATTGCGGGTCAAGCCCACAATGACAGACTTTTTAGACAGCTTCTGGGGGGAGGATTTAGCCAAAATCAAAACCCAAAATCATCAAACATTAACATTTCCGGCGGAACGCCCAGGTCGTCAAGCATAATTTTTACGGCATTTGCCATAGGACCGGGGCCGCACATGTAGTATTCGATATCTTCCGGAGCGTCGTGACCGGACAGGTAATTATCGAAAATCACCTGATGAATAAAGCCGGTATATCCGCTCCAATTGTCTTCCGGCAAAGGTTCGCTCAAAGCCACATGGAATTGAAAATTGGGATATTCTTCTTCAATCCTCCGGAAATCCTCTTCGTAAAATAATTCGTTTTTCGAACGTGCTCCGTACCAGTACGAGATTTTGCGGTCGGTCGTTTTCAAGGTATGGAAAAGATGCAGGAGTTGCGATCGTAAAGGCGCCATTCCTGCTCCTCCGCCGATATACAGCATTTCGTTTTTGGTATCTAAAATATGGAAATCTCCGAAAGGACCTGAAACAAATATTTTATCGCCCGGTTTCAGGCTGAAAAGGTAAGATGAACAAATACCGGGAGGAATGCCCTGTTTCCAGTTACCTGTGGCGCGGTCAAAAGGGGGAGTAGCAATACGGATATTGAGCATTATTATATCGCCTTCTGCCGGATAATTTGCCATGGAATAGGCTCGAATGGTTTCTTCTTCATTTTCGGCGACGAGATCCCACATCCTGTATTTGTCCCATTCTTCTCGAAAACGATCTGCATCGAGCCCTTCTTCCTGACGCGCTTCAATGTTGAAAACCGAAAAAGGCGTTTTATAGGCAGGCGTTTTAATTTGAATGTATGAACCGGGTTTGAATTTTAAGTGTTCGCCGGCAGGTAATTTTACGACAAGTTCTTTGATGAACGACGCTATGTTGTAGTTGGAAACGACTTCGCATTCCCATTCTTTTACTCCGAAGATTTCTTCCGGTATGCGGATATCCAAATCATGTTTTACTTTCGTTTGACATCCTAACCGCCAATGGTCTTGAATCTGATTACGGGTAAAAAAACCGGTTTCCGTAGGGAGAATTGCCCCGCCACCGTCAAAAATTTGCAGGCGGCATTGTCCGCAAGTGCCTCCGCCTCCGCAGGCGCTTGAAAGGAAAATTCCTTTGGATTGCAGTGCGTTTAAGACATTTCCGCTGCGTGGAGTTTCCAATTCTGCTCCTTCATTGATGAGAATTTTCACATTCCCTTCGGGAGTCAACTTGCTTTTTGCGAATAACAAAATACTCACAAACAACAAGATAAGAATAAGAAAAACAACGATGCTAACGATTATTGTCATGATTCAAATCTAAATTTTTATTCCTGAAAAACTCATAAACCCAATTCCCATCAATGCAGTAATAATAAATGCAATTCCCAATCCCTTCAGTGGTTTGGGAATATCGGAATATTTCAGTTTTTCGCGGATAGCCGCCATTCCAACAATAGCAATCATCCAGCCAATTCCTGAACCTAATCCGTAAGTAGTCGCAATCCAAACATTTGGAAAGTCTTTTTGCTGCATGAAAAGACATGCGCCCAGAATGGCGCAGTTCACTGCAATCAGTGGAAGAAAAATTCCCAATGAATTATATAAAGCAGGCATGTACCTGTCGATAAACATTTCTAACAATTGAACGATGGATGCAACAATGGCAATGAAAAGAATAAAGCTGAGAAAATATATATTCACTTCTTCAAATACCGGATTTAACCATCTTAATGCGCCCGCCTTCAATACATAGTTTTCCAATAAATAACTGATCGGCAAAGTGATAAGCAAAACAAAAGCAACTGTGATTCCTAATCCAAAAGCGGTTTTCACGTTTTTCGATATGGCTAAAAAAGAGCACATACCCAAAAAGTACGCGAAAATCATGTTTTCTATAAAAACAGACCGGAAAAATATATTTAAATGATCCTCCATATTTTAAACAAAAAACTAAAAACT
>Ga0209628_10004613_pt1 | contig 10008 bp, 4 predicted proteins | sample TergutCu122P4_FD_187285 | JGI IMG/M metagenome (GOLD analysis project Ga0209628, IMG submission 187285) | Cubitermes ugandensis P4 segment gut microbial communities from Kakamega Forest, Kenya - Cu122 P4 (SPAdes) (version 2) | ecosystem: Host-associated > Arthropoda: Insects > Digestive system >... | reverse complement strand
CCATAATGCGCCGCAAGGCCTGAATGGCACTGTACTGTAATGATTTGACCGCGCCCTCGCTCTTTCCCATGATGCGAGCCACATCGGCAATAGGCAGCTCGCTCGTAAAACGCAGTGCGATGACCTCGCGTTGCGACGGTGTAAGCTTTTCAGTCGCCGCAGCTAACCTCTCCAAATCAAAACTAGTCTCAGCCACTTCCTGTAAGTTGCCCTTGGGATCCTCAATCTGTAACGCCGCTTCCTCCAGAGGACCAGTCTGCCGGCGCGCCTTTTGGCGAAGAAAATCCACCGTCAGGTTATGAGCGATGCGATACAGCCAAGCCGAGAACGGAACAGCTTGCCATTTAAAAGAGCCGATGGACTTCAGCGCCTTTAAAAAGACTTGCTGCGCCATATCCTCAGCTTCGAGTCTGTCGCCTATCTTCAGAGCGATATACCGATAGATCTTCTCGAAATATCTCTCGTAAAGCTGGGCAAACGCTTCCTCATCATGCTGTTGGGCTCTTGCAACCAAGCCCTGCTCGTCCTGCACCTGACAACCCCCGCGTGATTCAAGATTTGAAGTGGCTACAACACCAGAATAGGCGTCGGGTTACCACGTGCATAGATTATAACGAAGGGTATTTGAAAAAGATAGGACACCAAAAAGAAGTTTCGGCATTTTCCCATCCGAATCATCGCCCGAACCGCGGGCTGTCTGAGGAGTTCGGCGGCTAAGGGTTGAGCTTGTTAGGAAACTTGTGAACCGCACAATTCGATAACGTAGTTATGCAAGATATTGCATCACGGCACATCAGTCCACTGCCGAGCACGCTCCCAAAGCTCCGCGGCAGCCTCGGCTGCAGACTTAGTGGGCGCGGCACCGCCAATCATCGCGGCAAGCTCTTTAAGTCGCGCCTCCCCCTTTACCTCTTTGAGGCGGGTAACAGTGCGATCACCGGCAGACTCTTTTCGCACCACGTAGTGTACGTTGCCATAGACGGCGATCTGAGGCAAATGGGTTACGCAGATAACTTGGTGGTGCCTAGCCAACCGCCAGAGCTTCTGCCCCACCACCTCCCCGCTTCGCCCCCCAATACCAATGTCAATTTCGTCAAAAACAAGCACCGGTGTCCGGTCCGCCTCAGCCAGAGCAACCTTTAAAGCCAGGGTAAAGCGCGAAAGCTCGCCGGTAGAGGCAATATCAGCCAGCGGTTTTAAAGGCTCGCCCGGGTTGGTGGCAACTATAAACTCCACCTCATCGACCCCTGTTCGGCTAAAGGCATAGACCCCGTCAGGCAAAGCCACTCCCTCCGGGTCGGGTTTCCGCTCAAGCCTTACCTCGAAGACAACTCGCCCCAACCCCAGTTCGCCCAGTTCCTTTTTCACAGCGGAGGTAAGCTTTCGCCCAGCCCGCGTACGTACCTGGGAAAGCTTGCCTCCCAGCTGTCCCATCTGACTCTTCACCTTCCGTATTTGTTCCTCAAGTACTGCCCGACTTTCGCCGCCAGAGGCGATGTCCGCAAGCTCCCCCTCTGCCCGAGCGAGATAATCCAGTACCGCAGCCACATTTCCGCCGTATTTCTTCTTAAGAGCGCGCAGTACTTCCAGCCGGGTATCAATCTCCTCAAGCCGGCCCGGGTCAAACTCCAGCCTATCGCGGTAGCTCTGCACGTCGCGCGTAAGCTCCTGCACATTAATATAGGCATCATCTAAGATCGAGAGGGCATCTTTAAGAGAGGAATCAATGGCCACCAGCCGCCGCAAGGCCTCACGCGCCCGGTGCATGCGAGAGACGGCTGCCCCCTCTTCGCCGGTTAGTGCCTGCGAGGTTTCGTAGGCTAAGGCTTTCAACCTCTCGCTCGCCGCCAGTACACTCCGTTCCTGCAATAGCGCTTCTTCCTCGCCTTCGCTGAGGCGGGCGCGTTTTATCTCGTCAACCTGGTAGCTTAGGATCTCCTCGCGGTGCGCGCGCTCCCGCTGAGTATGCTCCAAATCCCCAAGCGCTCCCGAAAGACGGGCAAGCTCGCCCGAAAGCGAGGCAAAACGCTCCCTATCAGCGGTGCTCCCCCCATATATATCAAGATAATCGAGATGGTTCCGGCGATCGAAAAGAGCGAGGTGTTCGCTTTGACTATGGACATCAACCAAAAGTCTGCCGGTGTCACGGAGGACAGTGCGCGGTACGGCACTCCCATTCAGCCTGAAGACAGCGCGCCCCTGACGGCGAAACTCACCGCTCATCACCAGCCCATTTTCGTCCGAAGATATACCACGCTCGGACAAGAGGCTTGTGAGCACCGGTAAATCCCCCGACGCAAAACAGAAGACGCCTTCCATGCGAGCAAGCTCGGCGCCATGCCGGATAGACGACTCGTCGAGGCGGCCGTCTATGAGTGCCTTAAGAGCCGAGGCAACCAGCGACTTGCCCGCACCGGTTTCGCCGGTAATAACGTTGAGACCACTCTCGGGAGACCAGTCAAGCTCATCGATGATGCCGAGTGACCTAACCTTAAACTCAGCCAGCAACTCAGCCTCCTAGGAACCATGCCCCTAATTCTTATCACAAAAACCGAGTGAAAGCAAAACAGTTCGCCTGGAAGACAAGGGTACCAAGTAGACCTGTAAGCCGAGTTCTGTACCCCGACGAAAACCGCCAGGGCGGCGACCATCTATCTAGGCCTGATGTTACCATCAGGCTCATGCGACCAACCCGGGGAATGGCTGGGCGCCATTAAGATTTGCTCTATTTCCCCCTATTTGGTCTTGCTCCGGATGGGGTTTGCCTCAGCCGGCCGGTCACCCGGCGCGCCGGTGAGCTCTTACCTCGCCATTTCACCCTTACCTCGGAAACCGAGGCGGTATGTTTCTGTGGCACTGTGCCGTAGGGTCACCCCTCCTGGCCGTTAGCCAGCATCCTTGCCCAGCGGAGCTCGGACTTTCCTCCCCGACCTGACTCCGAAGTCAGTATACTGACCCGAGTTCCGGCCAGAGCAGTCACCCGGTCTACTTGGTGCTCAGATTTTACCATACATTATGTCAGGCGTAAACGCTGCCATTGTTTTTGGGCAACCATCCGATATAAAATGAAGTGTGGGTATAAGAGAGCTCTACGACTTTCAGCGCTTGGAGCAGGATATCGCTGCCGGCGAGCAAGCATTGGCCAAAGCCCAAGCTCAAGTGGGCGAAAGCCCGGCTCTCAAGCAGGCTAAGGACAGCCTAGCCCAGGCAGAAAGCGAGTTTGCGGCCGTCCGCTCCGAGCAAAAGACAACCGAGTACGCCTTGGCCGACATCACGGCCAAAATGGCCGTGGCCAACGAGTCTCTGTACAGCGGACGCATCAAGAACCCCAAAGAACTCCAGAATCTCCAGCGCGAACTGGCATCTCTGCAAACCCAGCGGGATCCATTGGAAGAAAAAAGCCTCACCCTCATGGAAAAGGCAGAACAGGCAGAGGGAAGAGTGCGCCATAGGCGCGATGAGCTGACAGCGGCGGACTCTAAGTGGGAAGCGGAGCAAGCGGCGCTCCTCCAAAAGATACAGACCGGCGAGAAAATGCTTCGGGCACTGAAACTAAAACGCACCGATGCCATCGCAAAAATACCTGCGAGCGAAATGGCACTTTACAGCCAGCTTAGAAAAACACACATCTGGGCTGTGGCTAGGTTAGAGCAGGGCAGCTGCGGACACTGCCGCTTAACCCAGTCAACCGCCGTCGTTCAGAGAGCACGCGGGGGACACTTGGCAAACTGCTCAAGCTGCAGACGGCTTCTTTTCTACGAGTAGCCCTTAACATCGCCGAAGCAGGCGCAAGGCAACACGTTTGACTTTCGTCCTCCCTTTTTACTACCCTTATCCCCATGTCAAAGCAGGTCATTATCTACACCGACGGGGGTTGTCGATATAACCCCGGACCAGCCGCTATCGGCGTGGTCATTCAGGATGCCAGCGGTATTGTGCTCGCCGCCATCTCCGACTATATCGGCCAAGGCACGAATAACCAAGCCGAATACCAGGCTGTTATCGCCGGGCTGGAAAGGGCTCAAGCGCTCGGAGCAAGCAATGTGGAAATACGAACCGATTCTCAGCTTATCTCCGAACAGATGAACGGGCGCTATAAAGTGAAAGACGCTGCCCTAAAGCCGTTGTTCCAAAAAGCGCAGGCTCTCAGCCGCCGTTTCCAAAACTTCAAAATCGTCCATATCCCCCGCGAGAAGAACCGTGAAGCAGACAGACTAGTCGGTATGGCTCTCAGCAGCCGCGGGGCAGGAAAGCCGGAGAGTGCCTCGGTTGTTCGTCAAGCCACTTTTGATCTCTAAGGCATGAACCGCCATAATTGTTTTTAATATTGTTGTTGCAGGCAGTAATCTAGCGGGAACCCCAACGGATCAAGCTAATTTTGCTATAATGCCCTCTCATGTGGCCCCTTATTACCTTAACCTTGGGAATATCCCTTTCCGGAGTCATTGCCCCCGGACCGATGCTTGCCGTCACCTTGGCGAAAAGCTGCAAGTCGCCTTGGGCGGGCACGCTCATGTCTTTGGGACATGCCGTCGTCGAGGCCCCGCTCATCATCCTCATCTATTTCGGCTTCGCTCGCTTCTTTGAAAACCACGCCGTGCAGCTCGTCTTAGCTATCTTGGGCGGCGGCATGATTCTTTGGATGGGAGCAAGCATGTTTCGCAACCGCCTTAAAATAGTGCGCGAAGGCCAAGACCTACCCTACTCCGCTTTCGTTGCTGGCATCACCATGAGCGCCCTCAACCCCTTTTTCCTCCTTTGGTGGGCAACCGTCGGCAGTCTGCTGGTAATGAAGTTTCTGGACTTCGGGGTACGTGGTCTGCTCATACTAATTGCCGTCCATTGGGCATGCGACCTTTTCTGGCTGACGTTCATCTCGCAGACCGTCCACCGCACCCGCCGTTTCGTCTCGCCGCGCTTTCAGGAATGGCTCTTTATCGTCATGGCCTTTTTCCTGGCAGGGTTCGGAGTGTACTATGTTGTCTCCGGCATTCGGATGATATAAAACTCCTACGGAGCCCGCGACCATTGGCAATATCAATTCTCAGGCTGTCGTTTCCTTCCAAAAACCCGCGTCTTTTCTTGGTCGCACATTAAGCACTGCGTTTTGCTCGTTTGGTGCAAATTCCGTCGATTATGGCGCGACCACCAAAGTTACGCCGAACTATCTTCGAGCCAACCACCCACCCCTGCCACCAGAGGTGGCATATGGTGGCAACAATAGCCACCGCATGTGACCAAGATGGTGGCAATCTCTTTGCTTAATTAGCATGCGCCGACACATCTTAATGCTATGCCAAGATCATCTTAGCGGCTATTTGTTAGAACATGCAATCCGAGTACCATCTAGGCGTGAAAGCATGCCGATCTTGCTAAGTTCGGGCAGTCATGCTCTATGCGCACAATCTCCGCCTCTTGTTTTTCGCCTACGGTACCTGCAAACCATGCCAATCGTATAACTCGACACAGTTTTGTGATATTTATCATTTTATTACTCGGCACCTCCCTCTATCATATGTTCAGCCGAGTAACTACCGACAGTTAGTCCTCAACAGTCTGACAGGCAAGCGCAGTTGCGAGGTTGCCGCATGATGGATCGGGGAAATGCGGCGGGAAGATAGCATGGGTAGGCATAGTTTGTGGTTTTTGTCACATAATCTTTTTGTTATGTGACTTTAATCATATATATCGTTTAACACATAGCCTATCATATGGCATGCTATGATACCTAGCGACAGTTAGTCATTGGTGCTATTTAAGCATGGTCGTGAAATCTAATTCCGAAAGGCTCGGATACAAGTTAATATGAGGTTGCTGCCATAAACGCAGGCGCTAAGCCTGGATATATCTTTGACAGACAGGCCGCAGGCAACGAAGGTGGCGCTCCGCCAGGAAGCCTAAGAACCCTTGGTTGTGTTGCGGTCTTGGCGTGTCCGGTTACAACTCAGCAGATTTCACAGCCGCCCCATTTCTCACTTCTTTCCATGACAGATCTTTCTCTTCACAACACAAATTTACCCCCTGTTTCGGTCGCACCTAAGCGAACAAAACTCAGTTCTTACGCATTTTCAAGGCTATCGCCATATTCACAATATTGTCAAAACAAGAACGGAGGTAAGTCATGAAATTCTCAAAGGGTATCGGCAAGAAGATAGGCTCAATTCTTCTTGCGGCAATTATGCTCGCGGGGATGGTTCCCGGCGGGCTCTTCGGGAGCCTCGTCTCGCCTTTACCGGCGCGGGCGCAGATGTCGACGAGCCAGAAAACAACGGCGAACTTCATCGACGTTAGAACAGGTTCATGGCACGTCTTAGCGCTAGACGATGAGGGCCGCATTTACACGTGGAAAGACGACCAGGGAGGCTATAACGACCTGCTGGGACGTCCCGTAGTGAGCGGCGACAATAATATCGCAGTACAGGTAACGAAAGCATATCTGCCAGATGGCACAGCCATAGATATGCCCTTTATTATTAAAATCTCCTCCAGCGAGTCGGGCTGCGTCGTATTAGACGTAGACGGCAACGTTTGGTCTTGGGGTCTTAACAGAGGTAACAATTCAGGCGAACAAAACGTAGGGCGCGCTGTCAACACAAATAATCCCGTCGGCCGCCCGGGACGGGTAATCCTGCCGACCGGAGTCAAGGGTATCGATGTCACTGCAGCCAACTGCGGCGGCGGCGTCGTCGGCTCTGACGGCAACCTCTATATCTGGGGCAACTCTGCCAACTCCCTCACAGGCGACGGCTCTGCCAATGCTCTTGGCCTCAGCAATCCGGCTGGAACAGCGCCATTAGGTGCTGGCGTAACAAGACCCACGCTGATTACTCACGACAACAGTAGCCAGCCTTTGGTCGGCAATGTTAGATTCGAGCAGATTTTCCGCGCGGACTACTACAACAATATGACCTCCATGGCCTTGGGCGTAGATATCGCCACCGGCAATCAGGTTATCTACACTTGGGCGTGCGGTGTTAGCGGTACAGGAAACGATGCTCAGCGCGGCTATTCACCTAGGCCTTTGAGAGTCACACTGCCAGCAGGCGTGGGAGTTAACAGCGGAACAGCTGCTAACCCCGTCTACGCGAATCCTATTAAGCTTATTGACGTAGGAGTTGGTTGGTGGCTTTTCCTTGACAGTCTCGGCAACCTTTATACCTGGGGCAGCTCCAACAGCACAGCAGGCAACCATATGGGTCACGGCCTTTCAGCGGCATCCGGTTACAAGGCCGTACCGACACAGGTAACCCAGGTTGAAAGAGCAGTCAGCCTAACGGCCAGCTCTACCACCTACACACTAGGCCCTGCCCCGAAGTTCTTAACCGCATCAGCTTACGCTTGGACCATGGTTGCTGTAGGCGCTGATGGTAAAGTCTATGGCAATGGCCAGAATAACTACGCCAAGCTGGGCGACGTGCCGGGTGGAAACAACTGGTTCCGGGAAATTCGCCTCATTGATACCACGATTAACACCAGCGCAGGCAAGGTTCCATCTACCCTCGACGGAGTGGCAACCCAATTCCTATACGTCTCGGCAGGGTTCAGGGGCATCAGCTGGATAGACCAGCACGGTAACGCCTATGTGACTACCAATAGCCGCGAAATGGCCGGTACCGGCGGTCTTACCAACACCACCCGCCCAACAGTGGCGCAGGAACCATGGGTGCATGTAAAGAACGATGTGACCCCCATGTTCAACTCCATCGTTGCGACCCCCGATGAAAACATCAAGCGCTACGATGGTCTCCCGGCCGGTCTGAACATTACCACCACCATCGCCGCCGATAAGGTCGAATACGTTATCCTCTATTTAGATGACGGAATGATTTACGATGGCACCGGCTTGGAATATGGCATCGGCCGATCTTTCTATAATCTCTCATTTTATACCGTAGATCCACCCTATTTTCTTGGAGGGTCAAACCAGCGTCTGCTCGTTTCTCCCAACGGCTCTGAGCAGACCTCGCGCTACTATGCCAACCCCGCCATCACCGCAGCAATGTTCCAAGAAGCCTTCACTAAAGCCAGCGCGGGCAATTCCGGAACCCTCAACAAGATAACCTCTACAAATTTTACGATTGACAATAAATTCGGTGAAAACTGTATCGTTTGGCTCCAAACCACAAGCGGCACCCAAACAACCCGCATTATGGTGCCTTTTGACAACTATTACACCCCGGTTCAAGTCTATGTTGAAGGCATACTTCAAGGCACCAACCGTGTTCTTTACGGCCCACAGGTCGTCCCGCAGAACCAAGTCGCCAATGATAATGCTCACGCCACCGTCAACGGGTATGGCGTACCTCTTAATCGCAGCAAAACCGCCTTAGCTTTCCCTGAGGGTTCAACAGGGTTTACCCCTCCCCTCGGTTGGGATGTGGTGCAACCAATTCCGATTGCGGGCTGGGCATACGAAGACTACTATCGGATGGTCGGCGGAACCGCCCAAACCGTGCTTGAAGCCACAGCCGACAAATATGGTGTATACCACCGCGTAGACTCAGACAAGGAGTTAGTGCTCGACAGCTTCGGATATTATCAAGACCGCAATAAACCAACAGATGACAACACCGTCAAGTTTGTCTATGAAAAGGATCCCGCAAAATGGGTCAATGTTACTCTCCATTACGTTTATGAAGACGGCTCTACCGTAGGTCCGCCCTATATGGCCTCTGAGTTCAAGGAGATGATGGTTCCAATATACCCAGCTAGGCTGTGTGATATGGAGCCTTATTTCCCGCCGGAGTCGACCAAAGATCCCAACGATGCCCCCATCGGATATAAAATCGGGTCGCCGCCCAATGGGACCGGAACCGATGTTGTGTACTGCACGTTCCCGGATGGGTTTAATCCTGAGCTTTACGACAACACTCCGGTAGATATCTACATCATCTACAAGCCAGGCCTTATACCTGTTACCGAAAGCTACCTCGCCATTGTAGACTCCCCGAGCTCACGGACACCCATTGCAAACGCCGGCCGCTTTAGTATTAAAAACTCTTTCGAGCCAGGCACAAACGTTAGCCGCCCCGTTCCCCTGCGCATTGACGATTACGTGCTCTTTGGATATGAGCTTTGGGACGTTAAGACTTCGTCATTGATAACTACGGTTATATATCCTTGGGTATCAGATCCGGCCTCGCTCTCTCCCGGCGCATACACCACCGCCGCAGCCGTCGTAGGCACCGTTGCCACGGGGCAAGAGTACGAAATTAAGTGGCTGTATTACCCCGATGATAACAGCAACGGCGTACCCGACGAGTACGAAGCCACTATCGTTATCAACTGGCGAGGCAAGCTCAACGATGGTACGAGTACCCTCCTGAAAACCATTACCTTTGTAGACAAAGCCGGTGCGGTGAAGAACTTTAGTGACGATAAAGCCACCCACCTGCTGGAACCTAACAAGTGGATAATCTCGCCATCGTCGAAGTATTTGACCTATGACCCAGTGGGCAACTCCTCCCCCACCGCTGCCATCACCCTCGCAGTCGGGGTTAACACCCCTGAGGTCAACTTCTGGTACAACGCCGATCTTAACGAGAACGACATCATCGATGAGGATGAGTATATCGTTCTGAAACATCGTATCTGGAAAGATGATATAACCGTTCTCGCTCCCAATGTCGATGTTCCTTTCTTTTTGGGTAGCACTTTCCACGGACCGATTCCTGTCATCCCGGGTTATCGTGCTGTCGGCTGGGTTGCCGGCGAATATGACAAGGACATGGACGACCTGACAATACATCTGTTGGATGATTTGTCAACGGATCTCGGGGTAGATTTTAATACCACCCTTGTTCCCAATGGTCAGGTAATAACAATCATCTACCGAGAGATCGCGAAGCCGATTACCATTAATTACATCGTCGAAACCTACATGGGTACTAAGGCAGTACTCACACCGCAGATTATCGATGGCCTTGTCGGACAGGATGTCACCCTTTTGGTTGATGACCCCTTAGCCGGCAATCCCATGTGGATACTCTATCCGGGCAAGACAGTTCT
>Ga0209628_10004612_pt1 | contig 10009 bp, 11 predicted proteins | sample TergutCu122P4_FD_187285 | JGI IMG/M metagenome (GOLD analysis project Ga0209628, IMG submission 187285) | Cubitermes ugandensis P4 segment gut microbial communities from Kakamega Forest, Kenya - Cu122 P4 (SPAdes) (version 2) | ecosystem: Host-associated > Arthropoda: Insects > Digestive system... | reverse complement strand
GTTTTCGATGACATGCTGCTGATCACAGCAAGAAAGAAAAGGCTACTGTCTAAAATGGATCTCCAACCCATGTCCACACTTGCAAATTGTGTATATAGTATAATTTATATACTACACACACACACACACACACACACATATATATATATATACTATAAGGAGCTTAATGACCTGTACTCCTTATTCGGGTAAACAAATCAAGAAGAGTGAGATGGGCAGGGCATGTAGCACATGTGGGGGAGAGGAGAGGGTTTTGGTGGGGAAACCTGAGATACAGATACCACTTGAAAGGCCCAGGTAGATGGGAGGATAATATTAAGATGGACCTTCAGGAAGTGGGATGGGGGAAATGAACTGGATTGATCTGGCTGAGGATAGGGACAGGTGGCGGGCACTTGTAAATGCGGTAATGAGCCTTTGGGTTCCATAACATGCAGGGAATATCTTTACCAGCTGAGAACCGGTTAGCTTCTCAAGCAGGACTCCACTCCATGGTGTAAGTATATACTATAAAAATTTCACAATAATTTAGGCCGTTAGTCTACCGCTTGTTATTTTTCTGTGCATGACCAGTGAAACTGCCCACAAAAATGGGTGTGGCCCCTTGCCACAAAGAGACTGGAGACCCATGGTCTAAAATATTAGTGTCCTAAAGTGAAACATAAGACATTTAATCTGATTTATAAGATCAATCATATATTTGGAAAGAAAATATCCAATCTTCAGAGGCTGTATGTGGCAAAAGCAGGTACAAGTGGGATTTAATTTTAATAAAATTTTGTCAAGAGTACTGATTTTTTAAAAAAAAATTGAGTGCAAGACAGATCTAACATATAACAAAGTCCCAGTCTGAAGAAACATATATTAGCATTAAATATCTCAATACATTACCCATGCCATGCTGTTCAAAATATAAAAAATCCACTTTGAAATTCTGTAACCTCTGTTTAAAGAAATGAAGGTTAGATATTAAACGACGCCTGAAGACGAACAAATACTGCACAGCATAACTATTATGGTGCACTCCTCTACATTTACACTGTATATATAAATGACATCCTAATAACATGTTCGGCAATACCAGTTATGGATCATGGATAATATTGACTACCAACAGCCTGTGTGTCATTAATGGAAATCTGGTGCTCCAGACAGTTTGTGTTTCCTATATAAGCAACCAACGTCAATTGGGTGTGACAGGAATTGTGCATGTCTGCAGAACTTATGTGTGCAGAAACACAGCCACTCTTCATGTACAGTGGGTGTTAAAATTGTATGATGTAAAAGAAAACTGTAATGGCTTCTCTAGATATAAAATTTCATAATGAGCTGTACACCCATCATGTTATATGTGCACAGGGCAGCAATGGAATGATTTTAATGGGCCCTAATGGAAGAGTCATCATGGAATTTTCTTCTACCTTTTTTTTTGGGGGGGGGGAAATGGATAAACAAGATGTATGAAAGGAAAGGAGAGATGAGCATTATGTAACATGTTCCAATAGAGTAAGCACTTGTTTCTCTTGTCTGAAGGCTAGACTGGCTCAGCCTCTGATATATATTATTTTCCTAGAACACTAACAAAATCTAAACAACATACCCTCATGACAATACTAGAGGAGCCAGGATAGCACAGTAGGTGTAGTGATTAGGCTATAGGCTGGACAATCTAGGGTTTGAATCCTGGCATGGGCAGGAGATTTTTCTCTTCTCGAAAATTCCTAGACAAGCTTTAGGGTGCACCCAGTCTCCCAATAAATGGGTGCCTTTTTCTAGGAGTGAAGCAGCTGGGATGTGGAGTTGACCACTCACCTCCATCTAGTGCTGAAGTAAGAATGAGTTGAGCTACACATCTCTTCCCGTTGTATGTGTTCACAATATGCACTGGGACAACTTTACCTTCATGTGACAGCACTGAACCACCGTCTTCAGAACCACAGAAAATGTCATGACTTAATACTTATATAGGAAGTGCAGTTTGTAACTGGAATATATGATGTACAGTCAATATACACTGGGAACTGCTGCCCTGTCTCAGAAACAATCTCCTTAGCTATTGCTGTGGCTGTGATGGTGAAAAAAATTATAAAACTCAGGAAATTAACCACAGCTATTAATAACAAGCAACACTTCATTCAGTTGTAGAGGAACACACCTCATGACAAACAGTTTCTCCAGATATATAAATCTGAACATACTAATTGCTTTTTGTTACACCAAGATTTTTTTACAGCAGAAAATAAAAAATAAATAAATAAATAAAAAAAACCACTCTAACCTTGAGTGTAGTAGATGCTGTGTAACTTGTATTTGGATGGATTTCAACAGGTTCCTTAAACATCACCCGGAAGGTATAGTTTGAGCCATCACAACTGAAACTTGTGTCGTTTGATCCACAGACCTTGCCAGAAGCAGTGTGGATTACTTGTAAGTTGACTTGATACTCTGTTGGACCATGTATTGAACCATACAGGCCAAAGCCTACTACAAAAATGCGTCGATCCACAATGAATCTGGTAAAAATAAATTTCACCAATTAATTGCAATGATACTATTACTGATATACTGAGGAACACAAATACAATCATGTTTAACCCTTAACCTGCCAACGAAGACTATAGTCGCTCAGCCATTTAATGTTATTAAATGGCAACTGAAATTTAATCCGGTAGCCTAAGGGTTAAAGTAACTGCAGATCTGTGGACTCCTAAATAATACTCTATCTCAATGTAAAAACCACACTCTTGATCAATCAAGTGACTATTAGCTTCTCAGGACTGTGCTACATGGATTCAATGTAATAACTGCATATTAAAGTCATCCTTGAACAGCTCACAGTTATTCAGTTGCTTTATTTTTAAATGATCTGCATTCACATATGTGAACACACATAAAACAACACCCCTTGAAATTCATTTGATGTAAGTAGACAACAATGAGATTTATTGCATTTTTAAGACTTGCTGTGTAAACTGTTTTATTTTTCACAAAATGCCATTTCATAGTTGTATCTTTTTTCTGTCTAAATAATACATTTTTCAAAACTCATGCTAAAATTTAAATGCCAACCCTGTCATTTAAATGCTAATGAATTACATACTACCCTTAGATCAGTGGTGCATGTCCAGTGACCGATTAACACTTGTAGCCCTGTAACCCTTTCCGAAATGACCCATGGAGCCTTCGGTTCCCTAAGATTCTAATGAGCATCAGCCCACTAAAAATTCCACTGGTAATAGACATAAATTAATCAGAGTACTTAATAAAGAAGCTAAACATTTCATCATAATCTAATACAAATATAATAAAACAAATACAATTTAATGTTTTGATATGTTAATATTATGTATTAGCAACCCTTTGCAGGACTTTGCCGTGTCACTCATGTTTGTGTAACCTGCAGTTAAAAACAGCATGTGCACCACTGCAGTAGACTTAATCTTGTGCCAGTTCAACACACTCTGTTTCCTCTGAGATCTACTTTAATGTTATCCTTCCATCCACTTAGGTCTTTGAAGTACTGTCTCCACTTGAGGACTTTCCCCATTAAAATTTTTTTAAAGCAATACAGTATAATAAGCTGGGGATCACAGCCTCCTCCTTTGCCAGATCTGAACCCATGTGATTTTTATTTATGGGGAAATGTTAAATGATAATGTGTACAGCAGTAATTCTCACACTGAAAGACAATCTGAAAGAAGGCAATCAGAATGTAGTGTTTTAACTTTCACCAGTACAACAGTGAACATGTTAATTGGGTGGGATGCTGTCTGTAAGCTGAACAAAATCACTTCCAGCATTGTCTTCAAATGTGGTGAGTAAATACTAAACATTAGGTGCAATACATTTAAATAACACATGTGGACCTGCAAGAATGGCAAAATCAAATAGCATTCGACATTGCACGGCCTGCCATCATACAAATTAAAGTGTAAAGTAATGTGTGACCTCAAGTAAACTAGTCCCTGTACTTCAGTCTTGATGTTAAAACAAAGAATGTAGAAAGATGATAGATTGTGAAATCAGTGCTAATAGTGCCAATTTAATTTGTTCTTAATTTCATCCAGACCAGCATTATGTTTTGTTACTGCTCCTAGATGCCTGAACTCTGCACATTTAAACAAGATTTGGCAGTTATTCTTACATCATGAATCTATCCATCCTGTTCATGAAGCACAAACAAGTACTTCATTTTTGCTGCATTTCCTTCTAGTTAAATGTCCTTTATAACTTTTCAATGAACAAGTAAGTAAACATACTCCAATCTCAACCACTAAAGAAGTCACATTTACCTTTGAAGAACATGCTCTCTATATTCCAGCAACAACTGTATTTGATTTAATATGCAAGATTGTCACAGCCGTAACAAGAAGCGGAAAGCTGCGCATGAATTTAACTAATACTAACATACCAAATATGATCAATGGTGCCACTGTATGAACAAGCAAGTAAATACACTCCAATCTCAACCACTAAAGAAGTCATATTTAACTTTCAAGAACATGCTCTCTATATTCTAACAACAACTGTATTTGATGTAATATGCAAGACTGTCACAGCAGTAACAAGTAGCGGAAAGCAGTGCATGAATTTAATTAATAATAACATACCGAACACGATCGCTGGTGCCACTGTATCCCCATCGACTTTCAATCTGCTGGAATCTGTTCACAGTCTGCTCCTTGCCTGTCATGCAACAACGAGGAACCTCAAGAAAGCCAACTGCTGGTTTAGGATTCACTGTGAAGTACAGGAACAGTGAGACAACCTCCCTGTCACTCAGAAGACCTGACTGTGCAGCACCGACTGCAAACTCTTCCACTGACATAAGTGGAAACCGCACCAGTGACAATGCCCTTCCCAGAACCGAACGCTTATTCTCAGGAGTTGCTGGCAACTGCTGTCTACTGCATTCTGCTTCTGACCATCTGCACATAAACATGAGTTTGGTGCAAAGAATAATGCTTAAAATACACATATATTTGGATTTTTTAAAATCATATATTTCTGTTTTGTGTGATGAATGTTGTGGCAGACTGGATGTCAACATACTGGTGAAAATGCAATGAAGTGACAACAGTAAAAATGCTTTTAATCAGGGGTTGAAAAATTGATGAAAAAATGGTAGCCAGACACATATTTTGGTTACTAGATAAAGATGGATCAATATTTCCTGATACCATGCTGTGACTCCACTCCATCAGCAGGCAAAATAAATTTATTCTTCTCCTGTCTTTTTCTAAACACAAACAGGCCTGTCATAGGATAATAGTGAAACTGAATTTAAAAAAGAATTGTTATGACTTACTAATTATGCTGATCTTAACTTCTTTTGATGCTGTTTACCACTTTCTCCGAACCAAAAATACATGAGTAAAATATCTGGGATCCAAACACTGAACACCGGAATGCTCAGTGGCAAACTGGTCACCAGTGGTTACCTGGTGGCTGTATTTTTCAACCCTTGAATTTGATTCTTTACCATTACACCTTTTGTTCCTTGAATTCTATAATTATGCTTTATCAGCTGCATAGTTTAGGTGGCATTTCATGATGAACTGGTAAGAATGTGGAAGGAAGCAGACATGAAACATCTGATTACAGTATGTTAGGATTCTCATAATATCTGAAGAAAATCATGCAAATAACTCAAAATCACTGGCCCCTGGGCTGAGAGATTTAAGCCACTGACTTCCAGATATAAAACAGGAAGAACTGTGAGATTTACCTGTATCATGGAACAGCAAGAAATTTGCATGTTCCAAATGCAGGAACTGGTTTGATTTGTGGACCAACAGAGGCCAACATGTCACTGAAGATCTTTTATAGGGTTACTGTATTGATCTTGAAGGAAAGTGCCCAACATACAAAATAAATTAGGGTCTCTTCTGAAGACCACTATTTTCTGGGATGTAATGCCATACAGTCTGATACACACCCATGAGACGGCACGGCATCATATCTCAGAAGATGATAATTTTTAGTCACCAACATAAGAACCTCAAAGATCAAACAGTTCCTTCTGCTACAACAAATACAGATGTGTCAGAAATAGTGAAAACTCTTGCAACATACTGACTTGTAGTGCAACTCACTAGAAAACAAGAGTGACAAGCTACTACATCACAACATCCTACATAGCCATGAATTTCACCTGTCTACCTAGTAATGTTATTTTTTGCAGTTTACTAGACTTTTATTGGATTTTATCTCAGTCATACCTGACTACAGCCTGGAAAAGTTTGGCCTCACGTATCCTCAAAGTGTCTCTCTCCAACACAGCATTCAATGTGTCCAGATCAATATCTGTAAACCCATCTGCTGCAAGAGCCTCTGTGGTATTTTTATCAATCATTTCAAGGCATAGAGCAGCAAGCTGTGGCTCATCAAATAGCCTTGCTTGGGTGAGCAGCATGAATGCATTATCACTACCCAAGTTACTCTTGAGAAAATCAACACAGTGCTTCTCAAGGGCAGGAACCGCATATTTTTTTGCCGTATACAAAGTTGTCATCACAGTTTCTGGTCCAATTTGAACTTCATCTGAATATAAAAACCTGAAGAGTACATTTGATCAGGATTAGAACAGTTTGGTATAATTATCAATGCATAATTATATAGAAAAATAGAGGTCCTAATTAACCCTTCTGCATATAGACACACATTGTATGAGCTATGACACAAGTTAATGTAACAAGGCAGGCAATTTATGGATGATGTGACACTGTAGGATGTTCGCATAACCACTGCTGCAACAGTAATTCAACAATGTGTTGCGTGTATTGTTGAGCAACATGTCATGGTCAACAATATAAAAATAATGAATGTTGCAAAAAAATACTTTTATGGTGAATTTTATATTGCTGGCAACAATAAAATGTACTTAGGTCTAAGAGTAAAGTGCCTGATGTTTTTGCCCAAATTTAATCAAATTTGGAGTTTTTCAACAGATATTTGCAGAAGGCCCCACTATATAATTACATGGAAATCTGTCCAATGGGTGCTGCACTGATACATACAGACAGAAGCACAGAAAGATGGGCAGACAGGACAAAGCTAGGAGGAGATTTTTGCACTTAAGCGAAGGCACCTAAAAAGTGATCAAGCTTAAAGTACACAAACAATCATACAGAAATCCTCATGCTACTACTGTAGGTAGGAAATTAGAAACATCTTGTAGCCTCCTATAGCAAAATTTTAGAAGTTGCTTGGGCTGGGACATATCTCCAGCCTACTTTCACTTATGGAATGACTAATATTCTATCCATTAATGCCACTTGATTTATATCTCAGTTTAATTACCTGAGTAAGGCAAGAAATGCTGCTGGTTCAACATCTGGTAGTTCAATTTCATCAGCTCTGGTTGCTAATGTGCCATTAAACATAGCATCAAATACGGCACTACCAACTGACAACACAAATTTGTGAGCTGGAATACGTTGCTGCTGAATGTCACGACCTACTATAAAATGAACATCACACAAGATCTCATTGTTGAACATGAACGCAAAGCGTTCCTTGACAGTCGTTTTGGTTGCCTGCCAATTGTATACAGGATGGCTGTTTGAGTGGTGGCTTTGTGTTGAAGTAGAAGATTGGCTGGATAAAGCCAAGCTGGACCCTGCAGAACTGTTGCTACTTTGCCGTCTACTGGAGAGTGGATAACTGGCATTTCCTGATATTTCTTCCCTTTCCAGTCCTAAAGAGTGTTGATGGCTCTGATGATTGTTTTGAGCATTAGAAGGCAACATATTCTGAGGTACTGTGTCATTTGATAGAAACTGTCCGGCATTTTGAATCTGAGCATTTTCCTCCATTCTGATATTATTTAACCTTGAGACAGCAGAATTGTAAATGTCACTGGCAGAACTGTCAGTTGCCATCCTACAACACACATACAATTATATGGAAAACATCATAACTTTATAGGTGTCACGATAGTTTTACAAAAGCCTCATTAAAAAACCTGATGAGACAGAATGACATAGTCAGTAAAATGACTAGGCTATGGGCTGGATGATCTAGGGTTCAATTCCCAGCAGAGGCAAGAGATTTTCCCTTCTCCAGAATGTTCAGACCTGATCTAAGGACCCACCCAACCTCCTATTCAATGGGCACTGGAGCTGTGAGCTGTTTCCTAGGGGTAAAGCAGCTGAAGCATGAAGTGTAACCACTTACTTCCATAGAGTGCCAAGGTTAGAAATAGGTGGAGCTATACCTCTACTCTTCCAAAATGCCTCCATGGCATGGACAGTGATGACCTTACCTTTTTCATATAGAACTTGTAACTACAACCCTATTCACTCATGTAAGTTCATTTCTAGACACTTCTCTACTTTTTAAATCAAGAATACTGAGATGAGCTAACCATACAGTATACAAAGGGTAAATCAATGCACACAAAACTATCATTGAAAAACATTTGAAAAGGAGTGGCTTGGGACATAATGACATGGAGGGCAGAATTAGCCCAACTTCACTGGTGGAATTTTCTTGTATATTTGTAAAACTTCTGAATGTCAATTTTCTTCAAACAAACTCATAAGCTGAATTTGTTAAAATGTGTTTAATTTCAAAGAGCAGCTTCTGTTTATTTCACGTGGAATGCAGTCCACTTAATGATTTATTATAACTTCTTTGTTGTGTATAAAAGAATGAAACCCCAATACTGGTTACTTCACGTATGTAAAAGCCAATGTTTACAATTAATCTTGAGGAAATTCAATTAGACTTGTTACACATCTACTTCAAAAAATTGCTATTTTAAGTTACACACTTAAGAGCGTGACACGACATATATTTGAACTTTCACATGCAGATACTGCTTGTGGAACAGTAGTATATTTCTGCTTTCGGTCCACGGTTTTTCGTGTTTAGGCTGACCAGATCAGGGAAACGGATCTAGAGGTAATTACTACGGTTTCGGAACACTACTGTTCATAAAAATTCACAACAGGCACGTCTGAGTATTATTCAAGATAACAAAAAATAAGGTACGGGTCCCTCAAGATAAACTGAAATTTGAAGTTGATCAAGTTTCCTTTACTATTTCTTCTTGACCTACACGAAAATATAATTATCTTAACATAACCAAACTTTATTGTAATTCTTCGAATTCCTTTTTTAAATATCATGGAGTAACTACTGGCTACAGCCATTGTAAGAAGGGTCGTATAATGTCATATAATTAAGCTTTCAGTTTATGTACGTCTTGTCATTTACCTCATTAACCACACAAAAAACACCGACGTGAGGAATCAGGAAGACAAAATTGGGACCCCTACACCACTGAAATATACGATTTTTATATTAACGTCTCTAAAGAACACGAGGTTACCCTCAACATTCGCATCTCAGAAAGATCCACAATCGGTAACAGCTGACAATGCTGCTGTAAACGTGAAGCTATCAACGAAATATGCACATCCGCTCTGACTACTGGAATAACAGCAACATTTATTTGGAAGGTGTCACGCATGAGTGAATTCCCGATGTATTAAAAAATCACACGTTCATACATTTATAAATAGTAATAATGTATTTAATAGAACTTTCCACATACAAGTGTTTAAAAATTGAGAGTTTCAGGGTGAAAATGAATGTTTGAAGTAGAAAATATTACCAACTCGATCACATCAATTTACGTTGTGCAGTTGGTACTCTACCACGACGTTTTCAGTTGGCAAGTGCAAAACAATAATGGCGCGGTATTGGTTCGGTCGTTTTAAGTGTCCGTGGAAAAACTGTCCGTTGTTTGCTCAAAATGTGTTTGATCGTTGTTTCCTTTCTATGTCCCGTGCGCATTATTTGCATGCAGTCTTTTTTATGTTGTTTTAGTGCTGTGTACATGTTTGTGGGTTCGACGTGTGTAGTCACTGCCTTGATATCAAGTCACTTCCGAGGAAGGTGATATTCTGAAGGTAACGGCATAGAGATGGACAGGGAATGGGGCAGTCGGGTTCCAATTCCCCAGTCTCCTAGTGGTTAGTTTTACAAGAAATATGACATA
>Ga0209628_10004611_pt1 | contig 10010 bp, 7 predicted proteins | sample TergutCu122P4_FD_187285 | JGI IMG/M metagenome (GOLD analysis project Ga0209628, IMG submission 187285) | Cubitermes ugandensis P4 segment gut microbial communities from Kakamega Forest, Kenya - Cu122 P4 (SPAdes) (version 2) | ecosystem: Host-associated > Arthropoda: Insects > Digestive system >... | reverse complement strand
TTTCTACGTCTTTCCTAAAATGAAACTCCGGTTGAAAGGGCGATGTTTCGCCTCCATTGAAGAGGTCCAAGCAGAATCGCAACAGATACTAAACACGCTAACGCCGGCAGACTTCAGTGAGTGCTTCCAAAAGTGGCAAAATCGCTGGGATTGTTGTATACAAGCCCAAGGTGATGGAGGGAATTAGGACTTGAAGTAAGTATTCATGTTATTATGAGCAAATTCTCAGAAATTTTGGGTAGCACCACGTATACAAGATGCTGTATTGATACAGTTCGATTCTCCTGATGATAAGCACTGGGTTGCTCAAAGCATGTAGAGAAGTGAAATAAATAAATACATTGAAAAAAGTGCGTCAAGTTGGTTATTAACAAGAATTATACCGAGATGCACGGTCAATGAAATATGTAAAAAAAATTACCGCTACTTGTGTAACAACCCAGAGGAACGTGGTTCTGATCTACTTTGCGGCAGAAGCATGAAATCACTTACGACAATTCTCCTACATACATGCAATGATAAAAAGGTTTAGTGATTGTTTTATGCAACTTAGCACTCCCTGATGAAAGGCCAGTGAGGTCCACAACATGTAGGAGGTGACATGTTAAAACATTATTGTAATTCTAATGAAATGTGTGCATTTGTTTGTTTACAAAATTGAATCATACTGCATGGAATAGAAAATGTAAAGTTGTTTGTGCTGGTTTATTGCCAGGAGGGGTCCAGTAGTGTTTTTTTTCCCAACAAGGTAACGAGTTTTCAGTTTCCATTAAATTACTGATGAGCAAATTTAATTTTGGTTTGGACCAATATAATCTGTGTCTTCTGGAAGATGAAGGAAGAAAGGAGAAAGAAAAATACCCAAAGGAAGGGTTACTCTTTACCAACAAGAACATTAGTATGTGAATGTGAACATTTTACTCAACTGCTAGAATGAATGCAGAACAATGATTATTTCCAGCGTGTGTTGTAATTTGATGAGTATTTTTATTTGTGATGTGTTGAGGCTATAAATTTATTGCTACTGGTAGCAGACTGAATTTCTTGAGGTTCAACATGATTTGAGTGTTTGTTCTGAACCATTTTGAGTAATTTGGGGCACTTGAAAATAATCTCACCATTTACAGTTCTAAATACCCCATTTATGAACTTCTTCCTCTATGTATTCAATTTCAAGCCCCGTTTTTGCTGGGGTCATTGTAGATTTGAGATCAATGCAAGTGAGCAGTTGAAATCACATTATTGTTTATACTTTCCAAATGCATTTTACACTTATGTGCTCTGATTTTCAGATCCCGAGATGCACGTGTAACTTGTGTGCGTGCTTCATTTATTCGGTCGCTGTTCAGTGTGCTGTACGAAGTGTATAGTTCATCAGCGGGACCGGCTGTGCGCTGCAAATGTCTGCGTGCTTTGTTGCGGATGGTGTATTACGCTTCAGCAGACCTGCTTAAGGTACGCAACTCCGCATACCAGAGTTGTTCCTTAGAAGGTAGTATTGAGCCAGCAAAGATGTGTGCTGCCTGTTACTAAATCAGAATGTTTATCATATTCACCAGAGTCTGCTCTTGGTCCTATCCTCAGCTGTTTGAATTCAGTCCACAGCCACATAACCTTGTATCATTAGGTTCTGTTTTAAAATCTGAGATCTAATTGTAATTCAAGTTAAAATATTTAAGTCTGGTGTAATGTAGTCATTTTCAGGCACATTCATGGCCCACAGAACGTCTTTTAAAATTGCTCCAACTATGCATCTGTCTGTACACATGAAACAGTTCAAGAACTGCAGAACAGATTTTCATTAAATTTTGTACTGGGAAGTTTTAGTAAAAGATGTAGCAGGTTTTTTCCCCATTTATAATGGACACCTAAGTTCATATCTCAGTGTATTGTGAGCATGATTTGTTAGATGTTTATGAGAGAAAAAAAAATTTCAAATGAAAGTTGTGCAAGGACAAATGAAATGCATTTTGTACCGGACACACTATTCCGTAAGATGTACAGGTTTCAGGATACTTGAACAGGAATTGTTGTGCCATGCATACATTTACAAACCTGTATACTCAACAGTCAACATTAGTCTCTGAACACACATGAAGATTACTGAACTCTTATTTAAAGTCTTTTATTCTGGATTATAATGAAGTTCCTCCCTGTCTGAATATATAAGTTCTGATGCATGTAAGTACCTTTTTAATTAAAATGTAATTTTATGTAAGGATGTAAATACTTTCTTTTCTTATGTAAGGTTTGAACTTTTTTACAGTAAGTGCTTAAACATGGATATTAGCATGTCATTTATTATTTCTTGTACTGGCAACACCTTTTAAGTGTACATGTTATAATTTTAATGTGTTGTTTGTACTTGTAGCATGCCTTGTGGTTATATCTGGGGGTTCCTGACATAATTTGTTGTGTGTAAAAATGCACCATGAAAAACTCAAGCAAGAACAGCTCTTCGTGCTTTGAATGTGGTGCGTGACATCTTGCATGTGTAAGGTGACAGTCTGTGTATGTGGTATGTTTTAACTTTGTACAGGAGGTGCTGAAAAACCAGGTGGTGTCAAGTCACATTGCAGGAATGATGGCATCTCAGGACCTTCGGATTGTTGTTGGTGCTCTGCAGATGGCAGAAATTCTTATGCAGAAGTTACCAGAAGTTTTTGGAGTCCACTTTCGTAGGGAAGGTAAATCCTCATGTTACCGCATTATTACTGGGTTTTCTTCCTGAAATAATGGAGTGTGAATCCGTGAAGGCTGTTACGATAATATAATAACATGGCAGGTGCCCATACTTTTGGGGTGGTACAAAGACTGGAATTGGAATGGTTGGTTTCCAAAGAATACTGGTCTTTTGCTTTGTCCACTCAGCTGTAGTGAATGCAGATGGTGCTTAAGTGCGGTGTATTCTTCACCTCTGCTTTGCTGCAGAATGTAGTTGTATGTAACAGGAAACTAACGTTTATATTCAGATCAGGCAGACTTATTTGTTGTCTTTGGTGCTTAGATGTCAGATGTCAATAATTGTAATGAATGGAAGGGAGGGAAAAGTCACACGTGGACAAATATGGGAAATGATGAATGATTGGAATTGATGCTCATGGTTGTACACGTTCATAACATTAGTTTGGGACTACAAGAATTTTAGGCAGTTGATTTTTTTGTTGAACAGCATGTACAGTGTAAGGTTTCAGTAAAAAGTCTGGTATTATGGGTTTGGAATGTGTATAATTTGTTTTACAGTGTTGATTATTTTCATTGTATTCTTTGTATGTAATCTTAGATAGGGTAAAATAGAAATAAAATGAGAAACTGTGGATTATTTCCCAAGAATTCAACTTCCTTGGCCATTGTGTAGGAAATATATTAGAACTGACTTGTCATCAGTGACCAAACTCTAGTCAGCTGAAAACATTTCACTAGATGCCCAGTTTTAGTCACAGTAATATGTATTATACAAGTCACTTAAAACTTTATGAAGCCAAGGAGTTTTCCATGGTTTTCCTTATGGAAACACCCCCATTAGTGGAATAAGGTCCTCCTTCCCAGATTACATGTCGTGACTCATAGTGTCTCATGAGGAATGCCAGGTATTACAGTATATGCACTGTATTAGGGCGTCTGTGATGTGTTGTTTACTTACCAGTCTTCTTTGCCAATCTTACTCCCACTGTGATTATCAGTGCCTTGTATGTGAAAGAGGGGAAACAAAGCAGCTTTTTGCTCCCTTAGGTGTTATGCACCAAATCAAGAAGTTAGCTGACCCAGATATTCCTCTGGGTGTGTCTCCTCCTAAGAGCAGCGATTCCACTACATCAGTGAAGCAGCAGGAGTTGAACTGTTCACACCCACAACCAGGCCCATCATCATCAGCATGTAGCCTATCTGTAGCAAGCTCTGGTGGAATAACTGCTGGCTCATCTTCAAGCATGGGCAGTACTACCCAGTTAGGAGTTGTGTCATGTAACAGCAGTCCAAATGGCAGCATCGTGCTAGGTGGGTTGTTGGCAGGATAATACTACGTGGATTTTTAAGCATTTTTTTAATATTAAGTTTAATGACAAACCTGTTTCCTAAAAAATGCTATTGGTTGAAACAAATATCAGATCAAAATGATTGGGGTCTGGATTGGTTATTGACATATTGCAGCTTAAAACTTTGCTTAATAGTGCTTTTGTTGTGACATGTTATGTCCAGAATTATTTCTGTGTGTAATAATTGTTTAAATCAGTTTCTTTTCTGTTCCTGTTGTTGGATTGAGAGCACAAGTTTATTTCGTTTGCATTTAAATACATATATGTTGTCATTAGGATGTACTCAATTTTTTTTTCTGTTTATTTTTTAGATTTCTCATTATTCATGTTCATTATGTTTATTATTTTTGTCACCCCTAATTTCTTCTTAAAATAACAACTTTTATTCCAAGTGTCTGTAAGTTGACACATATTCTTCTTTCTTGACATCACTGTTTTGATTAAATTGTAAGATGCCCTTTTGTTCTGTTGATATAATTACAGGGATACCTGTATCCATCATTCCCATCTGCATTGTTTTCTTGCAATTATTATCTAATTGTATAAAATTTATTAAAAGTACCAACAAATTCACCTTGGTTTTATGTATGTAGTTTTATTACATGGTGACCACCAACAGCTTTCGGCCACTCACATGGCCATCTTCGGTGTGGTAAGTGCAAGAATACAAATACATTTATAGTGTGGCAGGATCACTTCACAGTTAAAATCATATAGTTCTGGTTACAATTCTAATTAAATGGTAAAACAGCAACAAGTGTAAAATATTAGAAGTTCAAAATGAAGGTTCCACTGTATGTCATGCTACTGAGCTGTTATAACTTTTTATACCTAAAAACATTAACCTTAAACAACCTGCATTTTTGTATGCAAATGCACATAAAAAGTACTCCCAAAGAAATCTGTTGTATACATTTAGGCAACAGGGAGATTTGCTGCATTTTTAAGACATGCTCCATAATCTCTGCTTTTCCACAAAATGCCATTTAGTTCATAATTTTCTGTTTAAATAATATGTTGTTCATAAACCTTGTGCTACAATTTAAATACTGGCCCAGTTGTTTAAAAGTTGAAAAAGGCCTGTTGCAATTGGTGTACAGTTGACAACATATGCTGTAGTGAAATAAGGCTGAGAATGACTGTTTCCACTAGCATCAAGTGTCGGCAGTAGTGGTAGTGGGCTGGTGTTTACAACTCTGCCAACTCCAAGTCTTTCTCCAGCCAGCCCTGAGCCCAGGCGATTCACTCAGCAACCAGACATGGGAATAGTTGGAGAAGACACCCGGTCACCTAGCCCATCACAGCTGTAAGTCTTCATTGATGGTTACTGTTGTACATAAAGTGTACAACCCTACTTTATTTGCATGCTTTAACACGTATTTGTAGTTGAAGGAAGAACAGACCAACGAAATGCACAAATTAATTTTTCATTAATTAAATTGCAATGGCTTGTAACTTGCAAGGACTTTAGACTCCCTGAGGATGGCTCCAATTGGGTAGCCGAAACATGTCGGAGCAATTTGAACAATAATAAATTAATTAATGAAAAATTAATTTGTGCATTTCGTTGGTCTGTTCTTCCTTCAATTATGAAAATGCACGGTCCAAAAAACAAAATAATGTTTAGATTATTTAATGGTGCTTCTTCTGTTGCAGAACTTGTGTAACTTTGAAATTTTGGTTTCCTGTTTTTATGAATAGGAATAGGAGAAGGTAGGGTCAATTCTGTTTTGTGTCTGTGTGATGGTAGTGGGGTTGGGGGGAGTTGGAGAAGCAAAAATTCTGCTCCAGCTGGATTTTGAACCAGATACATGCCCTATCCTTTCCTGTGATAAAACAAGTGATGTTGTTCAGTTAGAGAACATATTTTGGTTTCATACAGAGATCTATGAAACTCTTGGTGTTGTTATTACATAAGGCTGCCCTGCAGGAAACAAAGATAAAGTACATACTATGTGCTACTTTCATGTGAGGTTTCATCTCTTTATTTTCTTAATCTGTATTGTCCTAAGAGACTATATGCTGGTCTCTAAAAATACACTGGTGAAAGGTGCAGCATGCCATACACTTGTCTCTGTGTGTTTGCTTGAGCAGTTTAAATAAATTTCCATGCAAATCCACAAAAACTGAGGCCATCAAGAGATACAGTTGGCATTTAAGTCCATCTCCTAAAGGTTAATACATTTGTGTTGTTTGTCTGCAGCGATGCAGTTCCTGTTCTGATAGGGCAGCTCCGTCCAAGTGGGACTTGGATCTACAGGAAAGATAATGAACTAGGTGTAGTGCGACACTGGGGTTTGCAGGAAACAGTTCTGTACCACAGACTGATGCTTGACCACAGTATCCCTCTGAAGAAGTTGGACACTGGCATCCCTGTTGATGAGAGGTACTTAACTTTAGGCACATTAGTGCAGTGACTTTGAAATACATTATGTGCATACGGTGAAGAGCCAGGAAAACTTGAAGTTTGATTCATGATAAGGATAAGGAATTTGTCTCTTCTGCACACCATCCAGAACAGCTAGGTCCCTACCCAGCCTCCTATCCAGTAGGTGCTGGGGCTCTTTCCATTGTGGTAGAGTGACCAGGGCATAACACTGGCCACTCAGCTCTGTTTTGTTCTGAGACTGAGAATGCATGTGGCTGTATTATCTCCACTCCCCCATATGCCTTCATGAGACTGTGCTGAATTAAAGGACAACTTTACCTCTTTAAACAACATACAAATAAGTGAAGTCTCTATCCATAAAACTCAGAGAACTGAAGTATTCGGATTTGTTTTTTTATGAGCAGTCTGTATAAACAGCTTATACTCTACAGACATGCATTGTGACTAGCCAGTATCTAAGAATTTTTTATGGGTTAGTCTTGCAGTTCACAGAGGTACTGGTGAAATGTGTTACTGGATTCCGTGCAGTAATGCAGTGAAATGTTGAAACACGTTATCAGATTAGTAGGTTAACAGGACAGACAATGTATAATGTAACATTGTTATGCATTCGCATAGCCATTGTTGCCTTGGAAAAGCATGAAGTATTACATATTCTGAGTGTGTGTCTATATTTTTACATCAGTTATCTGGTATGCAAAGCATATGCGATACATTATATTGTCACCTGTGGCCTCTCTGGCTGTACCGTATTTTTCCATAGTATCTCATAAACGGCACAATTTTTGTAAAAAATGTATTGAACATAAAATGTGTGTTTCGATTTTCTCTGCAACGTTTGTCTGAAACATTTCTCATTCTAGAAGATTCAGTGAAATACTGTCATAAATGTACATACAGCTTCATGTAAAGTATTCAGCATTCTTGTTAGATTTTTATGAAACTTGAGTGTTCTTGACAGATTTTTGAAAAACCATCAGGAAAATCTATCCAGTGGAAGCTGAGTTGTTCCATGTGGATGGTTAGGACATACATACATGACAAAGCTAACAGTTGCTTTTCACAGTTTTGCAAACAGGCCTAAAAATAGTTTGGTTCCTACTGGACAAGGTGGCCCAAGTGGTAATGCGTCATTTGCATTCAGGAAGTGCATAACTAGTTCAGATCTTGGCTAGGACACTATGCTCACATACGTTTTTCATTGCTGTCACCAAGCCTTTAGGGAAGTGCCAGGATAGTATTTTATAGGGTGTCATAGCTTCTTCCTTCCATGCCTTTCCTAACTCAGTGTCTTCTGTCATCTTCACCTCCAGAGTTACATAGCTGAGCTACTGATAAACAGGACATAAAAAAAATCCTTTTCCCCTGCCCATTTCACTGAGTAAACACATTGTAATCAATTACAGTTTACAAAATACTGTAAAAGGGGATTAAGCTTTTTATTAGTAATGAACTTAGAGAAATCAGATTTTAAAACTTGTGCAGTAAAATCAAAGGTTTGACCATTATATGCTGTGCTTAATAAAACAAGTTATATACTCTTATGCTGCAACTGAAGAAGCTTATAAATTTATTGCTTCAGAAACACAAAACTTGTATGGGTGTAAAACATGGTCGCTGACACTGAGGGAGGAATGCAGGATGAGGGTGTTTGAAGACAGGATGCTGAGGAGAATATTTGAGCCTAAAAGGGACAAGGTTGTAGGGGAGTGGAGAAAACTACATAATGAGGAGCTTAATGATCTGTACTTTCACCAAATATTATTCAGGTGATCAAATCGAGAATGAGATTGGCGGGGCATGTAGCATGCATGGACGAGAGCAGGGGTGCATACAGGGTTTTGGTGAGGAAACCTGAGGGAAATAGACCAAGGCATAGATGGAGGATAGTCTTAAGATGGATCTTCAGACAGTGGGATGAGGGCGCATGGACTGGATTGATCTGGCTCAGGATAAGGAGGTGGTGGGCACTTGTATACATGGCGATGATTATTCGGGTTCCATACAATGTGGGAATTTCTTGACTGGCTGAGAACTGGTTAGCTTTTCAAGAAGGACTCTGCTTCATGGAGTTAGTATCACACAACAAATATATTTCTTTCTTTCAGTGCTCTCGGTGCAGAACTGTGGAAAGTTTTACTTTCCTTAGACAAAACATATGATGTATCCACAAATGCTGTTATTATCTCAAGTGATGTCATATCAAAAAATGGGTTCAGAATTGAGATAATGGAAGGTAGGAGCTTCACATTTCATCAGAATGTAACAGATGATTTGAAGAGTGAAATATGCAGTTGATAGACACACAAAAATAAAACAACAGTAATACTAAGATACTGTATATGTAGAACTAGAAATCTTTGCAGTCAGCAAGTGGGTTTTGACTTCTGCTTGTTAGCACATGTCTGTGTGTGTCCATAGCAATCTAGCTACAGCCTTTGAGTACAAACATCATGCAGTATGTTTTGTCATACAGAATTACCAAGCATAGAGATAAATACTTCCCATTGTTGCCACTATATGTGACCTTATATATTGTTTGACAATAGAACTTTTGATCTGTGAATACAATTTGGAATACAGACTTTAAAGTAGCAGTAGCATGTCCAAAGTGAGACACATATTGTTTGTGGTATCACTGATTGTGATGAAATACATTCTGTTGCAGCATCAGGCAGAGCGTCTTGCATGCTGACAGACACGGCAAGTACCATCAGTTTTTATGGAGTAAATGACCTAAAGGATGTGTTATTGTTGGTCAGAAGAAATGGTTGCAGTTCTTTGGAGAAGTGTAGGTCGCAGAGGGTGATGTGTTATATAAGGGTTGGTATTGCATTGTTTCATTTAAAAATTCTTGCCAGTACTTCAGTATTAAAAAATTCTGCCCCTCATGATTTTTTCACCTTACTTCTGGAATCATAATTAAATTGGCTTATGCATTTGGGAATGAGGGTTGCATAGTAAGTATACTGAGTAGGCCCTGGAATGGGTTTGATTCCTAGTAAGGTTTTTAACTTTGCCACCACACCCAGACCAGCTCTGAGGCCTACCCAGCCTCCTCTCCAATAGCTAGTGGGGGACTGCTGCCTCAGAGATGTTTCTTATACTTGTGTCTGTGAACTGTGGCCTGACTTCATTGATTTTAATTAAAAGTGCAATTTATATGGACTCTGACCACATTTCAAATGAAACTCTTGGAATCTTATCTTCTGAATTTAACTGTACTGGGACATAACCATTTGGTGTTGGAATTCAAAGCCCTGTGTGGTATGCGCAAGACTGTAAGTTCCATTTAATATTCTTCGGATAAAGATTTCCCTAATTTAAATGTAAATGTTGGTGATTCAAAGCAAGTAATGTGTGTTAAATTCACAGCATTTGAGATGTTGTTCATTATGTTTTTCATATCCACTGATCAGCAAAGAAACTGGGGATTTTACTATGTCTGAAAACCTTGGGAGTGTAAAGCTACAGTTAAGGAACAGGATGAATATGGGTTAACAAATTTGGATTGTGTACATACTTTATGTAGTGTCTATACATGTCAGGGCCCATACTTTTTTTTTTTTTTTTTTACGTGTGAGCAT
>Ga0209628_10004610_pt1 | contig 10012 bp, 6 predicted proteins | sample TergutCu122P4_FD_187285 | JGI IMG/M metagenome (GOLD analysis project Ga0209628, IMG submission 187285) | Cubitermes ugandensis P4 segment gut microbial communities from Kakamega Forest, Kenya - Cu122 P4 (SPAdes) (version 2) | ecosystem: Host-associated > Arthropoda: Insects > Digestive system >... | reverse complement strand
ATGAATCTAAATAAAATCAACATTCCTCTATTCAGTAGAAAAGCAACTTTTCTTGTCCCCAACATTTCTTTGTCATTTGACCTAGTGTTCCTCCGTCATCCATCCTTTCTTAGTAGATTTAAATCAAATTCCACTGGGAAGGCCCCCAGAATATTCTCTCTCTTCATTATGAGAAATGGTGTTAGTTTCATAACGTTATCCAAGATTGAAAGCACCACAGTCATTCTGTTTTTCATGTCCTGTTGTTTTGACAAGTAGTAATGTTGATTATTTTGTATGAATTGCAGTATAGGTCAGCATAGAAAAAGAGAACTGGATTTCATCTACAATATTCATTTGTCTTAAGAGTAATTATGTTTTGGCACAGACTGATAATATGGCTCTCATATGGTATTAATTTCTCAAGGTAGTATGTGGAAACCTTTGCACTAATTGAATCCACTAGTTAAGACTTCATGACGCATAAGTCTCATTGCCAAACCATTACTGTTTCTGAAATATTGCTGTGGAATCTTCAGAGATGTCTTGACTTCCAAAACATTCATTTGTATTGTGTCTCTTGTATTGGTGGCAGAAGGTTTCTGTGAAACTTCTGAGACTTGCTCTGGACAAAGCACTGTCACATCTCAGAAAAGAGCAATCTTCATGTAGTATTCCACTGTCTTATAATGGGAATACCTTTCAGTATGTATCTAAGCATAGCAGCTGTCAATGACATACTATCACATAGGAAGCCTTCATTCACTAGGAATTGATAGTCCATTTTCCCTGCAATTCATCTTACACTATTTCACAGCAATCTCAAAGTGCTGGCCTCAACTTTTAAGCAGGGAATGCACATTCTGAAATATTTTTGTGACACATAAAGGTATACTTATCTTGAAATAGTAGTAACTTCTCTTTGAATAATGCTGTTCACTTCTTGCAAATAATGTGGACTGTTCACACAAATCCTCTCTACCAGTGTCTCCCAAAATAATGAACACATGGATTAAAATGTGGGGATCTAGAAGTCAGGGTCGGCGAATTGTCTATCACCATCCCTAGGGCAGACACTGACAAATTTTGTGGTAGGCCATAGCATTGTCCCGCATGAAGTACCACATATCATCTGTTGATAATTGCCTGAAGAATGGCATTAGGATTAAATGCAATGGCTGCAATATACTGTGTCTTCATATGACAAAGCCCCTGTGATTATTTGTGCACTCACTGCACACCAGACTGACTGTAAGGTCATGTACAGAAACTACGTGAACTACACCAAGGTTCAGACTACTTATTCTCGCTGCAAATGAACAATGTTCACCAGAAAACATTTCTCATACACACAAATTACCTGCTCTCTGTTATTAGTGATACACGACTGTCCAGCATCCATCTCATGTTCCAGTATTGATATAGTAGTGCAGCTGTTGGCTAGTCTGCCCGTCACAAGCTGAGGTCATATTTTCTTGGCCTGGGGTCTACCAAATGAACCCCTCTGTAGTTGTAGTCATCTTCCTTTGATGTTTCTAATTTAAATGAGGCATGTCATCTCACAATAAAACCTTGCTCTATCTTGGTCCTCCCACAACTGCTGCTCCTCTGTTCCCTCCCATTTTCTTCCTTCCCTATGTGTGGCATTTTTGTAACCTGTTCCCATCCTAATTTAAATCTTCCTCTTGGGAATTTTTCTTTTATTTTTTCATGTTCAGAACCTTCTTTGAGGTCCTCTCTTCCTTCATTCTTAATGCATGTCCATGCTGTCTTATTCTGTTACTTGTTCATTCATAGTAGGATTCATTCTAACTGTTCATTTTTTTGGCTATTGTCTTTGGTTTTTCCTGTGTGCTTCTTTTCAAGTCTAATCTCCAGAAATGTAGTCTACTAACATCTGCAGTGGTCCAGGTCAATATTTCTGCTTCTCAGTATGTTAGTACCATGAGCACTTTATATATCAGCAGAACTCAAAGTTGGGGGAATAGGAGAGTGCCATTGTTGCTGTTGGTAAAATGTATATTATGAAATGTATAAAAATACTCACTTTTTACATGCATTATTCAGTTGAGACAGGGGAACTGGCCATTCTTGCGCAATGCAGAATTCATTCACAATTTCCTTCGCAGGTGTAAATTCTGTCCTGTAAAGTGATGCGAACATGTAACCCACTTAACAGTAACAACAATATAATGTTGTTATATTCCATTAAACTTACTCACACTAAACTCTGTTTACTGCTTTAAGAACTGTGACAATATTGGGTCATTAACAGGTCATCATTTCTAGCTGCAAGCATTGAACACAAATCATGCGATTACTGCTAAAAGTTCTCTTCGTTTATCAGTGTATCAAAAATAATTACATGTATTTATATGGCAACAAATGCAGTCTTAAAACAAAATATTCTGTTGGACTAAGATACATATCTCTCCTTAAAATGTCCAATTATACATGTAATATAATTCATCCAGATACTTAAAATTGTTGAACGTTAAGCGTTAGCATTTTCACTTTCTGATGAAGTCACAGGTTAATATGACAAGACTCTAACTTAAAACTTTGAAATGAACACCAACAGCAATGCACATACACTCAATCCCTGATGGAGCACAACCCTCACTTAACACCCACAGAAGTCTGTGAACAGAAATACCCTATTATTTTAACAATGGGAATCCTTAATAAGGCATTAGCCCTGCTAGCTGCCATCCACCAAAGACTTTGGTGATACAAAACCAATGTGCCTATCTATAAGCATGAAATAATATGTGCTATACTGCCATGTCGGAAAGGATGTAAGGAATATGGATTGTGTGGGTTGGAATTTTTGCCTAGTGAGATAACATGGTTCAGCAAGTAGGCTACAAGCTATGCAAATACATTTATCAACTACACACTACAGAAATCTCTTTTCAACTCTTCTAGCTCCCTACATATTTGGAACTGGTGTTATTTGACTTGTTTTATGTTCAAAGAGGCACTGCCCGATCACTGCAGTTTCCTTTTACCTCTTTGTTCTGTTTTCTCTGCCGTAGAAGTTTCAAGTAACCAGCCCTGGACTGCTTATATAACAATCTGGAGAATTCCATTATCACTGTATTCTGAGTTGTCAGACAAATGTAACATTAACAGTACGGTCCTTGATCGTCCTAACTCTTTATTATACTATACTATTGAAGTATGGAGGAAAGGGCAGTATTAAGAGAGAGGTCTGTGCTTATATGTACCAACTTTCTGTAGCTTTTCTGCAGAACAAAGTGAACCATTTTTCTGTATTATGGAACAGACCCATCAGTGGATGATGTATCGGTGATACATTCAGTGAAAAGAATAAGTGGAAGACTCTAGCAAGTGCTGAAGTAAAAATGATAACAGGTAATCTTTATGGAAGCCATTGTGTTGTGTTTATTATGAAACAAATGCACTAATTCAGTCTAACACAACGTGTAACTCTCTGCAGATGAATATTGCTCCACCACAACCTTAATTTCTATCCTGGCCCATAATTTACAAACTGTGTACTGAGGTGTCAGATGAACATAACATTATAGGTACAGTCCTTGATCGTCCTGACAATGTATACTAGACGTTCTAGTATGTTCATATTTTGTAAATAACATCTTGGTATTACACTAAATACCTTTCATGATTTTAAACAAAGTTCCACTACTGCAATTTACCAGCACCTTCATTATACTTCCGCAACGTATGCTGAATAATTGGTGGTACTATATCAGGGATGAAGTGTAGTTCCAAAATTATACACAAAAGCAGCTATGAAAAGTGTCAGACACAGCATCCTTAAACAGCCAAATATTCATATGTATTCAATCTCATTCCATGCATATTCAGGAACAAGAGCTTACTTTTCAAGTGAATCCATTGATATGATGCTTCCACTGTTGGCAGGTGAAGATTTCTGTAACTCTGGTATTTGCTCCTGCTGTATATCATCATCAGACTCCCACCCTCCACCTGCCTGGCCTGGCACATGTGCTGGAAGGGTCAGAATTCCACTGTAATTCTATAGAAATAAATTTCATATCAACATTAACAACCATTTACTATTGTATATACTACACAGTTGATAAAGACATGTTGCAGCCCTCTATGTTGCCCATCTTCCAGGCAATAATATGTAAGAAACATCTACAGGAATTAAAGTTTTAAATGTATATATATATATATATATATATATATATATACATACACATATACATATATACACATATACATATGTACACACACACACACACACATTCAACATTCACATGTAACCTAAGGAAATTAGATCACATTCTGTTTTATACTATGATAACTATATGTATACAACTGATTTTTATATTGAAGTGTGGCTCATTTATGTAAGCCAATGTTACTATGATTGGCAGTAATACTGTTGTGTTAATGATGAGAGAAAATTTATTTCTGTAGTAGAATCACCATAATATATCAAGCAATGTGGGATGTCGTACTAAAAACAAGGGCTAAAGAAGCTAGAATTCTCTCATGCAACATTGGTTCTCGTTCCTCAATACTTAAAACCATTCAGGGTGATGTAGGTTATTTAATACTGCAGTTAAGCACCATTGTTATTAGCATTAGATGAGATGAGATGAGATGGGGCAATTACATATTGTGAACTGGAGAGCACCAAGGAGTATGTGTTTATGGCCTCCAACCACAACGTCATGACAGCAAAATGAATCAAGAGCATGTCAAGTTAATGTTTTGGCTACCAAGACAAAATTTGACATCCTTCTGATATGAACCATTGTCAAATTATATAATACTATAATCTCCACATCTCACAAACCAGTTCTGCACTGCTATAATGAATTTTATAATATCTGGTGACATTTTATTGACCAATTTTAATGTATTTATTAATCCATCAATGTCTTTATATATGCTTTATTAATGTTAAGTAACTCCCTGAAGATGATCAAGACAGACTGAAACATGTAGGAGTTCTGATAGATTGTGTGTTCAAACATAATAAAGAATAATTTGAACATTAGTGCATTTGTTGGTTTTATTGTATGGAATGTTCTGAAGTCTACAAAAAGTCTGCATGTTCCAACATCTTACTAACTCAAAGAATCACAGCAATATATGTCTCCATGTTTACAGTCTGCAATCATTATTACGCATGTTTCTGACTGGTATTAAGGTGTATGTACAACTGAGTAAAATCACCTGTGACAATCTTCTGTCTCAAAGCATCAATAATAGTTGAGACAGTGATGTGTATCACTCTAATACAATCCTGAAAAGTTTCTGTGGACTATCATATCACTTCCTTTATTTTCTGAATAACAATTTCATGCCGATGCCATTAACAGTACTTTATTCAAAAAAAGTAACCAAAATATGTTCACAGATGTCATAAAAATTAATATAAGAAATTTAATAAATTATATATGTATGATTTCAATGACAAAGAAGTGCGTTCCATTTCACATACTTATGAAATTCAGCATCAAAAATTAGATTTTTATTCCAAGGTTTTTAATCCCTTAAGATTACATTTAAAAACTTGGCAATCTTCCGAATTCGAATGGGTTCATAGTAATACACTGACAGCCACAAGGCAGATGGCAGGAAAACAATTAAAATACTCAAATTACCACTACCTTTGCCAAGATTTGAACGACTTTCCTACTGAATACAGTTACACACATTTCTCTGCTGCTCATTTGCATATGCTTTAACTGTGACAGAAAACAGGTCAATATGTACGATAATTACCATGAATATCTGCATTGTTATATTGATGGTACCTTTCTGGCTATAAAATTACCTACAAAAATGAGTATTTTGTTCTGGAGAAAAATGTCATTTATTACGAATGTCATTGAACATAATACACCCTGAGAATGTAATGTGGCTGCATTCTGCATGGTATTTTCCTCAAAAAAATTTGCACTATAATTTTGTAAGGTTTTGCATATAATCATATATACCTTGACATGACTTGTCATGTAACTTTACAAATAAAATACCAGCCTCTCATTTTTTGTAGATGTACAGAAATGTTAATACAAATTTACTGGCACATTTGTAATAAATGTGTTTAATTCACTTCCTGTATCACTGGAAAGTAATTCTATTTCAGTACTGCTCTCACATTATTTATCTATTGTAAATTATAACAACAAATGTTTATGTGGTGTGATCAAATAGTTTCTGGCCTGACGGCAAAATGACACTACTGCTGCTAGCACAAACTTCTAATGCTCAGTGAAGACAGTCTGCTGAGTCATTTCCTGCTTCGAATTAGGCTGCAGCACACGTGACTGCTGAGTAAGGACTTGTTAACTAGTTTGAGTTGATTCATTTGTAATTTTGGCATAAATAGAAAACTGAAGAATTGAATGAGCAGAATGTCTATAAAATTCTGCTGTATAAAGGGTAAAAAAATGTTACAGGAACTTTCAATATGTTGAATGTAGCATCTGAAGAGCAGACAGAGGAAGAATAAAAGTTTTGGGGTGATTTTTCCAAGTTCAAAAGTGGGGTGAAGACTAGTGAAGATATGGAATGCTCCGGAACATCCATCAATAAGCAAAGAACATGAAGATATGGATCAAGTGAAGGAATTTGTTCTCAAAGACAGAAGGAGCACTATCTGTGAAGTAGCTAATATACTGAGAATTTCATTTGGTAGAGCATTTTGAAGGATAATAATCTAACATGCCCTAGATTGCCACCAAATTTTTGCTGCTGCCTGCTGAATGCATACATTTTTGGGTAAAACCTAAATGAAGAGTCAGTCCACACCCTACCTACTCACCAGATTTAGTACCATGTGACTCATTTTCCCCAAAACTGAAGATGGTGTTAGAAGGAAGGAGACTAAATAAAATAATGTTTCAAACAAAATCAAGGGACACACTTGCCAAGTCCCAAACAATGCATTCCACGAATGCTTTGAACAGTGCACAATTGCTAGGCTTGCTGTATTAAAAGAGTTCCAAGGAGACTACTCGGAAGGGGAAAACATTGAGCATAAGGTGTATTGTTGCTGTTATAGAGTAATACATTCAATCCCAAAAACTACACCACATAGTTGTTTTTTACGGCCTACTTTCTGATGAATCTCATGACAGAAAGGGAATGGACAGGGTTCATGGAAAAGCAGTTTGATTTAGAAGTATCCTGTCGATGATGGAGAAGCAGCTGTTTAATGGAATAACTTAACAGAAACTTATTATCAAGTAACAAATTACAAAACAAGAACCACGGACAACTGATTATTTAAGGTGGCAGTAACACTGACTTCTGACAACAATTTGATGTTCAATCTAACAATGAACAGTTTGTGTAACAAAAGGAGTACAAGGGGTTCTTGCGAGATAATATAATTGCAGGTTGCTTGATATACAGGATGTTCAAGAATATTCCATTGCAGAGTAGGTCCAACTTGCTCGGAACCTGCCTACTGTTTGGCGTGCTTCCATTGTTCCTCAACTTCTCTCCTTGCCTCCGGTGGCAGACTTTACTCAATCTCCCACTGTATGTGAAATCATGTCTTGTTTACTAGTTTTAAATATCAGTTGAGAAACCAAGTTTACGAAGGCTTGTTTATACACATCATGAGAGTATTGGTCAAATTCTGAAACTGTTGTTGACGATGTACAAGGTTTTCATTACATATAACTTTGAGGTCATAAATATGCTGCTTCAGTATCTCACAATATTTTAACTTGGTCTCTTCACACAACCTTTATGTTCATAAACAGTATAATAATAATAAGCAACATTATACCAAGGTATATAACACTTCATACAAAACTTTCGAAAGATTAAACACACTGTAATGGCTATGCTTGCACCTCAGACAGTTAGTGCAACTGCTGTCATGATACTGCTAACAGTAGGAATTTAGAGATATTTCATCCTTAAGTGATCAACTATTTTTACTCACTTGTGCTTCAGGGATTTTGCTGGTGAGATTACATATATCAGACAGTAATATCTTCATTTAACGTTCCTCTATGGGGCACATACGATGTGTACAATAAATGGAACAAGACCACAAATGTAACATATTTAAAACCATGATATTTCCATGAAAACTAAACACTCTGAACACTCAATAATTCTAAACTGTAACTTAAATATTGACTCGTTTCTGTGTGCCCTGACCACTGGACACACACTTAAATTTCAGTTTCAGCATGCCTGAAATGTGGGACAGAGGTACTAAATGTAGTAAAAGCATTTGCTGTCCACACCATGAACATACATAGAGGACTAAAGGTACAGTTCCACACATTATTAACTCTGCATTGTATGTAACTGAGTGGTCAGCTACATGCTCCAACCACATTCCTCCAGGAAAGAACCAGGTATCCATTGAATAAGAAGAGGCTGTGTGGGCCCCTAAGTTGGTCTGGATGCCTTGTAACTGCTGTAAACCAGTACTGTTTATTTTCCTTCAGTCTGTTCATTCTGGCATGTGTTGCACTCCTAGAGGTCCATCTGAAGATTTCTCGACACACATACAGAGATTGCAAGATAAAAATTCTTGTGATAAACAGTAGAAAGCATTATTCAATCTGAAGTGACTTATGTTTGAAAACCAGAGTCCTAATGACAATTTACGAACACCAGGATTGTTGTGGTATGTAGTACATTGTGAAGGCACACAGAATTTGTTGTATTTAATTACTTTATACATCTAATACTAGTGTGACAAATGTACTTATTTTCTTTTCTGTGAATGAAATGGAGTCACTGTTCCTTTCTTCCAGTCAATGCGGAAGAGATTTGTGATCAAATGTCGTAGTATGGATTGTCTTTATTCTAAGACATCACAAAAACCCATTACATTACTTCTAATTGTTATTTGTCTTAAACTTCTAAATCAAGAATACATTCTTCAATTACTTCCTAACTGTGTGTTTCCTAATCTCTCTTTATGTTCAGAAATACCCTACAATTTTTCATATGTGGGTTGGGTTTTTAACTGTCTTGCACTACATTCAGGTTCTATACATAGTTGCTATGGGCTGATATGAATAACAGATGCCATGCCATGTCAAATTCTGCTGCTGGCAACTTAAGAACATAAAATTCCCTAAAAGAACTCCCAACCAATAAAAAAAATGAATAAAATAATCTCAAAATATTGCTAATTTGGATAACAACTGATGAAGTGGATTAGCAATTTTGGAACTATACCATACAATTTGACATTCCTTTTCATATTACAGTCAAAAAATCACGCTGCCAAACACCAACTATGCACACAAAAATATCACAAGTAATTTCTATCAAGCACATTCAACACTCCCTGAGGATGGATCACAAAGGATCCGAAAAGTGTCGGAGTTTTCAACTGTCTTTTAAAACATTGATACAATGCAGATTTTAACCTTTGAGTTTTATACAATTAAGTGCATTAGTCGGCCAATAAAAAGTGAGTGCTCTGTTACTCTGAAAATTCCCTACATTTTATGGAACCCAAAGATTCACTATCATGTTACTTGCATACTGAATGAGAATTTGTTTTCAGGTAGTATACTGAAGAATTTCAGTAGATGGAGAAGTCACAATGCACCCCTTTATTGGTTTGAAGTTGAAGGGACCTGTTTGTATAGAATGTCATATGTTACAGAAGCGGTGTAACTTTTTGTTTGTCACCACAGATTAGTTTCACTAGAAATAAGTGAATTATATCTAAATACAGAGAACTGAAAGAAGATGACAAAAACCTTTTACTTTCGTTGTTACTTCATGTGCTAGTGCAGGATGACTCTCAGGCCTTGAGTCTATCAGCAAGTCTACAGGAACAGCCTCATAATCACCAGTTGAACTTGTCAGAGCTGATTTTATCTTCTCAGCAGTTTCATCTGTTGGATGCATCAATTTCTCCAACATGTCCATCATCTTCCCTTTAATTGTTTCTGTAAAAGTAGACAAACAGATGTTGAGAATATGAAGGCTGTGCCATGAATTCACCAACTATAGTCTTAAAGCCCTGTTTTAATTTTTAATTTTTTTTTTTTGGGGGGGGGGGGGG
>Ga0209628_10004609_pt1 | contig 10012 bp, 8 predicted proteins | sample TergutCu122P4_FD_187285 | JGI IMG/M metagenome (GOLD analysis project Ga0209628, IMG submission 187285) | Cubitermes ugandensis P4 segment gut microbial communities from Kakamega Forest, Kenya - Cu122 P4 (SPAdes) (version 2) | ecosystem: Host-associated > Arthropoda: Insects > Digestive system >... | reverse complement strand
TTATTCAGTAGAAGAGTTTATATCCACTTAAAGATGTTCCTGCTATTTGTGTTGATGTATACTTTATATGTTGTATAGATATTTATATATTATTAATATGTACTGTTAATAATGTTTATATGTTAAGAATGTAATGTAACTTGTAAATGTAATGTCCAATGTCACATTTGTGGCTGAATGGATGAATACAGTAAATACAATAAATACATGAACACCACACACTGCTATACATATATAGGTATCTTGCAACATTTATAACTAAATATTTATTTTCCTAACAGTTTATATGCAATAAATTTCATTCATTCATTCATGACAAATTACTTCCTTCACCTATGGAATACTTCATGTGGAAGTGAATGGCACAGTATTTAACTTTCCATACCATGATTAGTAACCAAAAAAATAGAACAGACAGTGAAGAATATTTCACTTAACTGTCTCAAGTATCTCGAAACATAACCATGCAAATGACATAAAAACATGTGTTACACACATATATAACAACAGCACTGATGGATTATCATGCCAACTTCTATAAAATATTTACAATTTATTTCTGGACACACGTCTGGATCAACAGTTACTTGGATTATATTATAAACTTACTGCCTTCAAAAATAATGAATATAATATATAATTGTATTATCCACATAGGGAGTCACTTATAAATTTTCTAAAACACATGACAAATGCAAATAGATGAATAAATAAATACAAATATATATAGTGTTTTATGAGTTGTGGGCATTACTGTAGGAGATGAATGCCTAGTACCTTGTAATCAAAAAAGCTCCTATCAATATGGGCCCTATTCTCAATGGTTACTGTGCTATGGGTCTTTTTAATTCTCAGAAATTGACTCCAGTGAGTTGCACATGACACTGAAGAAGAGTTATTACATGCTATACAAACCCTGAAAAGTTGGCAGATGATGCAAACAAATTTCAAGCTTATCTGTACACTTTCACACATTCTACTCACAACCTAAGAGCAAGGGTGTGGGGTTTTTTGAAAACTTGCACTAAGCACAGGTAAGTGTAAAATAAAGCCAGTTTCTTCCATTAAGTTACACTTAGAATTTAAATTAATCAGACAATATGTTTATTTATTATTTTATTTCATATCTCGTCAGTAATCCTTACCTTCTCTTCTAAGTTTCAAGTGGTCATACTACTGTAAGTGTTCAATGTTGGACACATGATTATATGAACTTTTTTGATCACAAAGACCCAGGGATTCATCTCTTACAGTTATATCCAGAACTCATAAAACACCCTGTATATATGTCAGTGTATTACATGTTTTAAATGAAAGGTTTAAAAAGTAAAGTTCTCATATTATATGGGCCAAAAGTTAAATGACCTGGAGAGTAACTGCTCAGGAAATAACTGAAGGATCAGACTGATATTTATACTCACAATTCTTTCTTCCTTGAGATGGCTTGGAAATTCCTTCTTGACAATATCTGCATAAGCAACCAAAACTTTGACGATTGTTTTAGCAAAACGCTTCATGTACCTTTTCCAAATTTCAGGATCAGGACATTCAAGTTTTGAAACAACATCAAAGCACTGTGTTAACTGTGTAAATACATCTACAACAGAATTGGAAAATAATGAATGTTCAGTGCTGCGTTGAAACTGAAACAGAAACAAGAAGAAAAGAATATTGAAATGAGCATTTATGACTGCTTTCTTGAAATACCATAGTTCAAAATCCATTATAACTCACCACATCCTTCTTGTCCCTGTTGAATGCTCCATGCAGATATTCCAGAGAAACATCATCATTTTCATTAAGCCACTGCATAACAAATGGTTCAAAAAACCTGGAAGATAGAAACTGTCATGAATTAACCTGAATTATGTATTTTTAGTCAACTTTGTCACATTACTTTATGATAAAAAGTAAAGTTTACCCTAGAAAAAGCCATGAAAGCCCAAAGGAGGAGTAGAAATATAGCTGTACCCTTTCTTTAACCTTGGCACTAGATGGGGATGAGTAGTGAACACTACGCCCTGGCCACTTTACCCCTGGGAAAGAGACATGTTACCCATTGTACAGGAGGCTGGGTGGGCCCCAGGGCCATTCTGGATGGTGTGGAAAATCTTGCCCCCAACAGGATTCGAACCCCGGACTGTCCAGCCCACAGTGAGTTGCTGACTGACTATGCTATCCCAGTCCACAGAGTATTTGACAACTAATAAAACCCACAGTTCTGTGCATAAATAAATTATGTTAAGCTGTACAGCACATCACAACAAAAGAAAGTTCTTCTACAAATGCCTTAGCTTGCATGTCTCTCTACATAATGTGTAATATAGACAGACTAATAGAAAGAACAAGACAATTTGTAGTTATGCTGAAACATATGAAATGCAATGTTATGATTTACTCACGCTGGATATTCAGGTACAGATCCTTTGTAGGGAGGCACATCCTTGACATAATTTGTGTGCAGCCACTTGACCTTGAAGTGAAGGTTCATGTAGGCCGAGGATTTGCAGAGACGGTGCTGTTCGTGCTCCTCCAGGGCATATTTCACATCTAGTGCAAACAGACTCCACATTGTGGCTGCTGATAACTGTAAGTTAAGCATATGAATACCTTATTGAAAATTATGCATCAAAACTGATACGACATACCAGAGTACCTCTTTTATGAAGCAAAGACATTATATTTGCAGTTTAAACATTTGTACACAGTTTTCCTACTTAATTATTATTTTACATTTTTAAGTTAAAAATAAATGCTTTCAAAATTTTAAACAAGTGGTTTTATTGTATGTTAGATACCAAAAACATCACAGTTTTAAATAAATAAATGTGCCAGTCAGTCAAACAACTGCAGACTTACAATGCATCAATAAATCTATTCACCATTAATTAACTGCAAGGATGCTGGGAATTAGGAACTGGTAAGCAACAGCCATGAATTGGAAAGAGTGGTGGAAAATTCTGAAGGATGCCAAGATTCTATATGAGTTGTAGTGCCAACGATTAATTAACTAATTCATTTAGCGAGTAAGTAAGTAAATTAATCATTTAAAAATAAACAAACCATTTTCACATATAGGCCAGTGAAGTAAATAGTCACATATCTTGGTTATGCAATGTACATTCTACCATACATCAATATTAGATATGTGATTGCAATTATATTATATGTGAATCAGTTTCCATTTAGAGATGTTTATTTTTTCATTTCAATATTGTATCCAGAGCAGCCCTGTGGTTCATGTAGACCAGAGGTGATTCTCCTGTGGTGTTTTCTCATAAATTAGGTGAAAAAAACTTTGGGACTAAACCCTTATTCAAGACTTAAAAGCTTCTTCACTGTTATTAATACTGTCATAATTATTTTCATGGCACAAAATTGCTTTATTAATATAATGTGAGAACCAAGTACGTGCTCTGTCCAAACATGCCTATAATTAGTGATGCAGTGATTCTAATTTATTCTACAACTCACCTAATGAAACTGTCTACACTGGCATGAGTTAAATATCATATAGTTTATAAAACTTCACATCTCTATTACTTCCTCTCTCTGTAATTTTACACGCAGAAATTTTGCGTTTTTAAATTAAAGAACTATGTTCCTTTAATATTTAAGTACAACAAATATAAGGTTTATATCAATATTATTTAAATTAGTGTTGATTTCAGTGACCAGCTCTTTTTCTTTAATTCATAAGGTCCTATCAAATAGATAAGATAGCTCATATATTACACATTGTAATATGGAAAATGTAGAGCGTTAGAACATTAGAACATGAAGCTCATAGCCATTCTATACCTGACCAATGTTGAGCTCCTGGGGAAATTGGTTGAGGACAGGTGCATAACTATTGCGGTCTTCTTCAATGACCGATACAATTAGTGCAATCAGTTTGTGCCAGAAATCAAGACTATCTAGCCGAGGCCCGTGGTCCTCTTGGTCCCTCTTTGCTTCATTTGGATCCACCTGTAAGGTAGTGTTTGATATTTCTAAAAACATATTTGTGAGAAATGGAGAAGAATAAGGTGAAAGCAGTCATATGCATCTATCATGGATGTTCTTCAAATGGAGGAGAATTCATAAATTGTGTGGGGACATAGGCAACTTACATACTCTAAAACATTTTTTGAATGAGGATATTAAACATCAGATAGAGTTCAGTGTAAACATTTGAGGGTAGAGACAGAGTGTATATTATGCAACATTAAACTGAATGATTTTTGAAAAGTTGTAAACTCACATTGTTCAGCAAGTCAGAAATATTTAATTCCAGCTATCTGGCCTTTCCCAATTATGCACAAGTTTCCAGCCGACCTGCAATGGGGTTTTCCACGCCACAATTTTCACATACATTAGATCAAGAACTCCTAGTATCATAAGTAATTAAGGCAGGCAAGTGTAAGTTGATGTTTAATCAGCAAACCTTATGAATTACAATATTCTTCAAAATATCTTTTAAAAAATCTGAGGTTGATCTTGCTCATGCATGTAACACTCATATACCAAGTTTGAAGAGGATATCATGATTGTCTACATAACCCATTTGCAACATACAAAAATATGATGATGGGTAAACTACCCATGCACTCTGTGAAGAACACTTCAAAAAATGCCAGAACATTAATTCATACAATTTCTGTATGTGGATGACATGACAGACAGGCTGTGATATTTACATCAATAACTGAAACTTCATGTTTGCTCTACAAGAAATATGCACAAATTGTAAAGGGCATAATTTGTTACAGCACCTACCCATGTTGTATAAAAAAATTACACGAGGAGATTTTCTGTTTCCACTCACATTATTTTAGAATATACACCATAGTTCAGTGTTCTGCAGGAAAGAAATTCCATTATCTTACAGCAAGTAATCTGATAGTGAAAAAGGCGGTACTTATTAAGGGACTTCAATAAACAGGTTTATAGCTTACAGTATTCACCCAGTTTGTTATGTAACAAGTCTAGCTATTAGATTTTGATGTTGAATCACTTATTGTACTGTTTAGCTGGCATATCTATCATATTGTAACAAGTTACTATTTTGGTGACTGTGATCACTATATAAAGCATCAGTTCTAACAAATGGGCTCAGAACTGGTCCAAAGACTCTCTTAATGTGAAAGTGTATGCGCATGATAGTGAAGATTGGCTACAAAATGAGTAAGTTTGCTACAAAATAGAGTTTGTTCTAAGGTGCCAATGTATGTTTACACTGTAAATCTTTTGTATTTAATAATATCAGTGAAAATAAATTTTTCTGCCAAAATATGACACTTCAAGTTCATTTTTGCAGTTTTTGTCACTGCAAATTATTAAGTAACATACACACATACTAAAAAAAAAGACAATTTTTAAAATTAAATTCAACATCCCTACAACTCCAACAATTCATTAAATTTTTTTCAGAATTCTTAGTATATTGTTACCATTTTTTTTTTTTTTTGAGTGTCAGGTTCACTGCAAAACAGACCTGAAATTCCCTGTTGTAGAGTTCATAGCAGTTTTCAAACAGGAACTGGTAGGTAGATCGAAGGCATGCTTTGACACAGTCTTTAACCACTGTGCTGGCCCGAGGAGGACAAGACAGTTCTTGCACCTTCATCCGAAAGAAGGTAATGCTGGTAAGTAGGTCCACTGTGGACTTCAGGTCCATGAGTTTCTCCTCACTTGATGCAGGGAAGTTGTTGCGATACATTGACAGGTCAATACGGAGAGAGTTGTGCAGCTGATCTAGTAGCTTTACAAACTTTTCTTTCTGAAATTCAATTCAAATAGCAGACTTTGTTTTTAAAATATATTTCTTATACCCTATGTTAAAATCCTCTTTATACTCCTGACACCTTAGTCTGAATGACAATGACTTGACAAAGGGCCTCCTTATAACAGTGTAAATTAGTCATACACCTACTAAGTGGTAGCACATGAGGGAAAGCAAGTGTGCACCATTTACATTTGATATAGAGAACAACATTCTCAGAGAATCACATTAGCAGTAAGAATGTATTTATTTGCTAATTTAATTTAATAGGAATACAAAAAAATTCCAACCTCTCTCATGGATACTTTGGATTAACTTCAAGTAAGGCACCATATTTCAGACAACTAAGGTCTATTAATCACTTCCAAACAACTTCAAAGACGCATGATTTAAAGTTTCCACTACGAAGCAGATGAGAACTGTGCTCTTCTGGCCTATTGTGCAGTGAGTAGCGGAAATTCCAAGAATCCAACGATCCTTGGATTCTTGACACTTGATGATGGGACCGATAGGTTGTCACGAAACATCGGTAAGGATTTACTCTACTTGCTGCGTAATAGCCCAGAAGAGCGCAGTTCTCAACTTCAAAGTAAAATTCCAGGAAATAAAATTGAACAGTTACATAATACAGATTATATTTGTTACAGTTGTCTCCTTGGAAGCTAGTGCTTGTTCTAGAACTAAACACAATACGACTTTTAGGTAGTTGCAGTAACAATCTGACGTTTTTTTTAACTCACAGGCTTCTTGGACTTTTTCCATTGTACATATTAAAAAGAAATACATTATGTTTTGGTGATAGGATTGGATCCTGTCTTCAGACTTGCTTCTTCCAAAACAGCCGTCACTACAAAATGATTATTTCCAATAACCTGTTACTGGAATACATTGTATTTGCTAATTTGTTGTTAATCAGGGTTTAATTATGATGTACATAATTATCATGTAGTGACAGGTGTTTTGGGAGAAGTGAGCCTGAAGAGAGAACTGATCCTGTACCTGAAATCTAGTGTGTTATATTTCAATACATACAATGGAAATAGTCCAGTACAGCCTATAAGAGCAAATTTCATACATCAGAATGACAATTACTACCATAATATTTTTTCCTATCAATTCACATACATATTAGTGAATTCTTACAAAATTATACTGTTTGATGATGTTCACTGATGCCATTTTGGTCAAAGTGTTTAATAAATTTTACATTACCAAAAGCCAAGAAAATTGTGTACCAAGAAAAGTTTTCAATTTCTGCATCAGATAAAGTCCAGTATCTTAAGGACTGGGCCCAAACAATCAAATGAAATACATAATATACCGAAGGCAATAGGAAAGAATGAGATTAACAGAGAAAAGGCACAGAAAGTTCAATAGCTGTGGTACAGGCATCTTAAATAGGAAATGTACTCTACAGCATCATGTCTGTACACACTTTTTGAACATTTTAATTTTCACTCCTGTTCAAAGAATGCATACTGAAAAAGAAGAACAGCATTTCTTCCAGGCAAATCTGAGGGAATAACAAACAAAATAATAGTGGTTTTTATGTAGTGGTTAAGTCTGGTCTGGAAGTAGGACAGTGCCAGAAAAAAATGGGTGGTTCAGAAGTTTAAAAAAAAAACCACTAGGAGGTATATGTGATGTTTTAGGTCTACCAGAATGAAAAGGTATATGAAAATGGTTGTCTGTCAATATTATTTGGGATGGTGGTGTGAGATAATTAATTCATTCATTCCATTGGAATGTGCAGAATGTGATGATTCCTTGCCGTTCTCAGGAGCTTCTTCCATTCCTTTCTGTTTTATACCCTTTCCTTCCACCCTTTTCCACCAACTAGTCTTCCATCCTCCTTCACTTCATCTTGCCATCTATTTTTTGGTCTACCTCTTAGCCTTGTTGTTTCCAAATTCGTATATAATACTTGTTTGGAAATTCTATTTCCTTCCATTCTCTCTACATGCCCAAACCAATGTAACCTATTTAACCTTACTGTCTCTGTTACAGTGGGGTTTTTTAACCATTGCATAAATTTCTTTATTGGTTAATATCCTTCAATTTTCTTTTTCATTGTCATATACTGGGCCTAAAATTCTTCTATACAGTTTCTTTTCAAAAATATTTATTTGCTTTCTACTTGTATTGAAAATAAACCCATGGAACATAAAGAACATCTATCAGGTCCCCCTTTTTTCCTACTTCAGAGCCCATATCAGGCTGTAGGTTCCTACAATTGATCTTCATTCTGACATTCTTACTGTCACTGGTGGCAACAGAAACTGCTTTCTGGGTGCTTCCACCTCAGAAATAAACTCTAGACTGCTACCTATATGGGTCAACATAGACCATACACTGTGACAAAGACAAACAACATTAATATTTCAGAAAGTCCTTATATTTGCTGTCACTTTCAAGAATCTATCTGCTGTAAAGTTTTATAATTAACTGATAGAAAGGATGGAGACTAAGAAATATCCACTTGACAAGCCAATTGGTTCAAAGTTTCTTCTTACATCTGTAACTCACTGTTGACTGTTAACTGCTTGTGTGGGAGGGATTACAATAAATAAATTTGAAGTACGAATGCAGTGAAGATGACGTACACAGAAACTGTCATTGTAGGACCTCCTTACAACTGCTGAAATATAATCAGTTATTATTATATAACAGCAAAGTGTTTTAATATAAATCATGTCTAGAGATTTGTGTATAAACATACCACTGATTTTGAATAATGACTTTGCTATGTGTTCTGCAGGAAAACACTGATTGTGATAATAGAGTATGTTTACATAAAATGGCTTATGATCAGAGCACTTAACTAAACTGTAAAGTAAATTCTGCATGCAATTTAATATAGAGGCATCAGAGAAGCTGTAAAAGTATATACCCAACACAGATGAAATTTTAAGAAGAAGAATTTTACAGATCTAGGTTAAGAAATTCTCACCCCAAAGTTTGAAGCTGCAAATCGATCACTCGCAGATACAGCAGACGCTGCTGTTGTGTGCGCATAGTAAGCGTTGATGTTGGCAAGAAGTGTGCTCATCACTGCGGGCACAGATGGACACAGGTACTTTGTTGACAAACAATGGAAGTGCCTGTAAAGTATAAATAAGTTATGTGAACATACTGCTGGACTCTTGTTTAAAAGGTCATATTGATTGTAATGTGTGTGTGAAGTAGTGTAGCTAGGATTGTGGCAACTGGGGTGAGTGATCACAATGACTGCCCCTAAAAGAAATTATGAACTTAACAAGGATCACAATAACTTATTGAATTTCCTTTTATTTGACTCACTAATTTAAAATTTGTTGAGCACAGAAAAGGTATATTTGCATTTAAAATATTAATTTTACCTCCCATTTTGCCACCCCTTGGACTCTGCTGCCTGGAGCGGCCACAATACTTGATCCCCTCTCTCCCCAACTACCAACCTGTGTGTGTGTGTGTGTGTGTGTATGTGTGTGTGTGTGTATGTGCACTTTGTAATTAATAATGCAGCAGCACTACGAAACAGAGTAAAAGATGGACGTGAGTGAGCGTGTGTGACAATCCTTAATAAGATGTAGCATGCTGTATTGAAACACATGAACAACAATTGTGAAAATACTGTTTTCAGATGAGAATCTGTTATGATGGGGCCACTGATTTGCATGCAAACATTTTTCTGTGGAAAAATTTAGACTTTGTTCTCCCTCTATCTCGTTCAAGAAAAAATAGGCCATCCAAGGACCCACAGTGCCAAAAACATTCATTGGTGAGTCCGTAGAACATGTCCATAAACTGATGCCACATTATAATTATATATAAATTCACGTCATACATAACAACAATGAAACACACAATATAAGTGCTACAAATTAGTGGTTCACGACTACATGTTTCGGCCGCATTGCGGCCGAAACATGTAGCCGTGAACCACTAATGAGTAGCACTTATATTGTGTGTTTCATTGTTGTTGTGTATGATGTGAATTTATATATAATTATAATTGTCACACAACGGGATGGCTTCTGTATAGTTGATGCCACACTGTTTCAAAAACACTATTTCATTATACTCTAAATTTAGAACACATCTGACATTTTTGTAACAAGCTGCTAACACCCAGTCTGACAAAAGTGAATCATAAAAGTAAGTAAAAAGGTAAAGCAGTCCCGTTACAGGCCTGGAGTGGCCCAGAGGGTTCCGGGAAGTTAAGGTTCCCAGATTTCATGACAACGGCACAGGATGGTGGTAAGGTTG
>Ga0209628_10004608_pt1 | contig 10014 bp, 6 predicted proteins | sample TergutCu122P4_FD_187285 | JGI IMG/M metagenome (GOLD analysis project Ga0209628, IMG submission 187285) | Cubitermes ugandensis P4 segment gut microbial communities from Kakamega Forest, Kenya - Cu122 P4 (SPAdes) (version 2) | ecosystem: Host-associated > Arthropoda: Insects > Digestive system >... | reverse complement strand
GTAACTTTAACGAGGTACAGACCTACTCCCTGATGACGATCTGTGAAGATCGAAACATGTCGGAGTACTTTTATGTATTTTAACATTGAAATCAGCATTCTAGACTAATATATTGTTGAATGTGAAGTACATGTGTTGGTGTTTGTCAGTTATTGAGGCTTTATCATTGTTTATTCAATGCAGTAACAAGCTCTTTATGCATTTTGCTAATTCATTTCAGTTCATACATTCCAGCAATGGCATATTTCAGGTTTCAAAATATAATCAGAATTTTATTTTTCTATGATATGCATCGTAGTCACGACTACAAAACACACATTTAACTGCACCAGTCTTGTGAGGAATTTAGTTTTTGAGATTTGAGATGATTACAATAAATACTGTCTTCTTAGTATGTGAAAATTAAATGGCCAACTAGATGCAACAGATTGGTTTCTTTATTGCAAAACAAGTGAACAATAAATTTTGCAATAAAGAAACTAATCTGTTGCGTCTAGTTGGCCTTTTAATTTCCACGTATTAATGACGATGCACGGCCAAACTCACATAAAGTTTACTGTCTTCTTACTTGTGATGCCATGTAGTCTGGTAGAAGGTTATGAACATATTAGAGGAACATACTGTCTGGATCATAAGGGCTGAAATGTCTCTTCCTTCTGAAACAGTATCCTATCAGACCATACAGCATAAGATGCCAAAACACCATCTTGACTGATGTATAGTTCACAGAAAAAGGTATAGTAATGTAGAAGAACCAACTAGATGCAACAATAACAATTTTTTGATCACCAAAGATCAGCTCAACATGTTTCGGGCAATCTTTTGCCCATCCTCAGGTGCGTAAGACTGAGATTTTTTACAGCATATGGTATCCTGTTGTTGTGGTAGGCAGGGGTTTGGGGAGCGGCAATGTTGCTTGCAACTTCCTTCACACCGTACACATAGTGCCACATTGCTGCTCTCCAAACCCCAGCCTACCACAACAACAGGATACCATATGCTGTAAAAATCTCAGTCTTACGCTCCTGAAGATGGGCAAAAGATTGCCCGAAACACGTTGAGCTGATCTTTGGTGATCAATAAATTGTTATTGTTGCATCTAGTTGGTTCTTCTGTATTACTTTACCTTCATTGATGATGCACGGTCAAACGCACATCAAGAAAAGGGTATATTTATTTCATGTCAAGGTGTATTATCTGTTCATACTCAGGTCCCGTGTTACAGATCTGTTGTTCGGACATTAACTGGATCCATTTGAGTTTAACTTCAAACAAATATTCATTTTGGTCAACAGGTACATTCCACTCACCTCATGACGTCGGTAGTTCAGCCAGGTCCAGGTGGTTTCATTGAACCATTACCTTGCGGTGGAAGAAGAAGGGTCGACAAAATTGTTTGTAAGGGCTCCACAGAAGATATTACAGGCTATTGCTTTGTCTCTGCTCTCACAAACCTCACCGATCATTTGCCTGTGTGCATGACATTGAAACCAAAATTGTCCTAATAATGAGCGTTGCAGACACGTGATGCACATACTTAACCCCCTAAACCCTAGCGGTTACTTCATGTACTGCGAGCTTTAACATTTAAAAAAATTCTTTGTTCTGCCCTCACAATTTGTATTTATGTGGTTGGTATGAATCTCAGAAAAAAACAGTGATTATTTCACTTTACAGCAGTAATTAATTGGGATTTGTAGACAAGGAGTGTGCTGCCTGCATGGTATAAACTGGATCTTTAACCCTGTAAGGATGAGACGTATCTGCGTTATATAAGGACTCAGTCCATACCGCACATTAAACACTCTCCACTTCGGTTATAAAAACCAATCTGTTAATGATGTATAGGGCAAAAGTTACTGTTTCTTCCGAGAGACATAAAAAACACATGAATGCTATGTAATCTTCATGCAGAATTTTTTAATGTTAAACCTGGTAATCAGTAGGCTTTAAAAGGTTAAATATAATTCAGGTTAATTTTTGTGTTTAAGGGGTTAATTTATATGTGTTGGCCAAGTAAGCAGAATATGGTTTGTGTCCAGGAGTCATTCAACTGTAGCGTTGCTGTGATAGTTGCTGAGCGTGTCGTGATGCTTATCGTTTATGGTAAGATTATTTTATCACCATTTATCTTTTTAAAAAAAGTATTGCTGCATAATAAATGGCATTACTTTATTTTTATACAAAAATTACATTGTCTCCCAGACCCTGAAATCTTACCACAATATAAAAGGCTTTTTGTGAAAGAATTTGAGTTTTGGAGGTGCCTGACTCAATTGCAAATTAAACTTGAGTAGCTGAGGTGTAAATTCACAGCGTATTTAACACAAATGTGTGGAAGTTGGCTGGATTGGAAAATGCTAGGTTTTGTCATTCAGTTTATCACTTACAGTTGTGTGTAAGATGGCCATGCTGGTAAATTTTTGGTTGCTAGTGTGGTCTGCCTGAATAGTGAGGCAGAGGAATGCATTTTTAATGGATCCGTACACAAAATAGATTCTGCTCATCTCTTTGTGTTGGAAGGAACCTTGGTAATGGTACTGTTTGTATAATCAGTGCTTACTGTCTTAGTATTTACTAGTATGTGTAATCCATCAATATGGCAACAACAAAATGACAAAGGTATTGAGAGAATGCCTCAAATATGAGGTGATGTTATATTTCCTGCTGATAGAAGGTAAAGGTAAAGGCCATCCCACAACAGGCCGAGGTGACCCAAGGGGTTCCGGGTAGGTTAAGGCCCTGGATTTTCTTGATGTTCGGCACTACAAGGGTGGTAGGTCATCAGCCATACGCACCGGCCACCTTTACCCCAGGAGAAATCCCTGGTACTCATTTTTAGAGGCTGAGTCGACCCCAGGGCACATGGTTCTGTCGGTAGGAGCCACAGAAAAATTCTCCAGTGACACCACCGGGAATCGATCCCGGGACCGTCCGACTAGTAGCGCAGTGCCTTAACCACTACGCCACTCCAGGCCCCGCTGGTAGAAGGTCCTTGCACAAATTCCAAGACTTAACTGGATATCATGTTCATCTGAGAATCAGAGGTACCAGATAGCCACACATAATGCAGCCGTGTAGGAAAGTGAGATTAAAAACAAAAAGGCATAACTCATTTTCAGTCAGAGAATTAGAAACTACAGTTTGATACTGCACCAGCTTGCTGTCCTCTCTTAAGAAGTTATGTACATACTTCAGTACTTGTCAGAAATAATGTGACACTGTTTTTGCTCTGTGTTAATTACAATTTCTTTAGCTTTGCGGAGCATCTTTTAACAGTCTTCAAGCTCAGTATGGGCAGTCAGTTGCTGAGTTTTATGTCCAATCTCATTGCAGGAAGAAATGTAAAACATATGCCGAACCTTTAATTACTGGGTATGTTAAATACACTTGCTTTCCAGGTAGAGTCAGGGCAGTAGAAAATCCATAACCTCAGTTATCTTATAATGGATGTTTGCTGCTACTACTGCTATTAAAGGTTAATGGTAAAGTTCACCGTAAAACAGGCCACGAGGCCCAGAGGTGGAGTAGGGGTATATCTCTACTCTTTTTTTAACCTTGGCACTAGATGGGGTGGGTGTACATTGCCACACCCCAGCTGCTTTACCTAAGACTCCCTACCTATTGTATAGGAAGATGGGTGGGCCCCACGGCTGGTTTGGACAGGTGTGGAAAATCTCACCCCTGGGATTCCACCCCCGGACCCTTCATCATCATTATTATTATTATTATTATTATTATTATTATTATTATTATTATTATTATTATTATTATTGGTGATGGTAGTAGTAGTAGGAGTAGTATTTGTCTCTGTGACTAATGTTTAACACAGCAGTGTTGTACCACCTCATGCATTTATCATCATCATTATGTCTCTACCTCATTCATCCTGGAGAGAAGGAACAAAGGTTATGCAGGTCACATTTCATCTTGTATTTCAATATATTTTCTATTTTTTATTTACCTTTATTACTGCTATTATTATTAGTTATTATTAGTGTTAGTATTAGTATTATTTAAAGTAAAGGATGACCAAGAACAGTTTGACGGTACAAGATCATTAATTCTGTGTAAGTTCACCTATATGTTATCATGTGTAGCAAAAATGTCATGAGTAATTTCACTTTAAAACAATATCCAGTGATGTTCTTATCTTTGAATTTGTGTTTGGTGTACTTCAGTCCTCCATGGGATCAGAGAGCATTCTACAAATCTTGCAGCATGGCTCAGAATTGAGTTCTAACAGTAGTGTTGAGAATTTGTCTTCTGTGATGTTATGCCACGTGTAATTACCAGCTTCCCAAAGTTTCAGACGAGCACAGTGCCTTCATCATATCTCATCCACTCCACTTGGACAGCTTCACCACTGAGTTGGAGGCATTATGCTCCTTAAAAGCACTCTACCCATCATCGTGGTGTAATATCCCAGAATACGTGATTCTGGGGAACAGTATGAATTATTGTTTAAAATACCACATTCAGAATTTCTCATCCTCTTATAGTCTATTGTCCAGAATGACATATTCAGCCGGATTCTTTCTCTGTGAGTGGACCCAGCTGGAGTGTGAAGCAAAACTGCTTGCTGCTCTCAACTGCTGAGGTTTCTAAAAAAAAATTAAATATGTAACTACAAATGTGTGAATGTAATTGTTGTTCTGGGTATTGGTTCATGGTGCAGTTCTTTCACAAATGCGGATGTGTTTCCATTACTACAGGAAAAAACCTGTATTTTAGGAATTCAAGATGGACAACTGTCAAAACAAGGCATGTTTATTGTAAGACACTGTTATCAGAAACATTTATAATTACCACTGTGTCATCTGTATCTGTCACAAAATAAATAATAATAATAATAAAATTCTGTAATCCTAAAAACCCACAATCACGATTGTGATTTCCTGTTAAATGGGAGAGACCTCTAAGTGGCACACTGCTTGGGCTTGGAACACCACTTACTAGCCAGAATAAAGTGACTTATGAAAGGTCTAAGTCATATTCCTGAGATTATTTGGCCTTTCACTGCACCTTCATTAGTTAAACTTGGTTCAGCTGTTATCAACAGACATACAAATGCATTGAAGAATATAAAGTACTGGGGCTTTCATGATACATTATAAAGCTTTGTGGGATGTGATGCCATGTAGCTTGGTGAATGGGTTCCAACATTGTAGAGGTACCAGCTGCTTCTTTCTTCAGGTTAGACAAGCACAGAGTATGGTGCCAAGTAGTTTGTTAGATACAAATTTCTCCAGTCTACCAAGCACCATAGACAAAAAACTCTCAGATGTTTTGTACTGTGTACATAAAATGTCCTCCATTGGCTTGCAAAAGCATTCAGCATTGTCCACTTTACATGCCTAATATTTGTAAAGTACCTTACTGACCCAGTAACTTCATTAGAAATGTAGCCCTAATATAACTTTTAACATCATTGTTTAATATTATTACTGTTGTGTTTGACAGACCTCCACCTCCTTTTATTGTACGAACACTTCGGGATGGAACACCTCAAGTTCATTATAAATCCTTTACAACAAATTTGGTTATTAGTGAAGTTATCAGAAAAAGTCCCAAAAGTAAAACACTCATTTCCTGGTATGCCATAGCATCCTTGGTATAGTACTTTGGTACCAAATAACACAAAACCCCATACCCTGTAAAACAATAGTGGAAGTGAAAGTGTGCTGATGGAACTGCTGAATTTGTGGTGGTCAGTGGCACTTGAACACATTTTCTGTCCAGTCCTTTGTATTTCCCTTGCCCAGTCATTATCAGACTATCAGTGCACCATACTTGTATGTCATTCATATACCAATGAGGCTGTACAAACTTAGTGATTGATGGTGTTATCAAATGAAATACATCTTCCCCACTTCTTGCAGCACAGTAACCTTCCAAATAAATTCATGCAGAATAAAAACAAAACGCATCATTCTAACAATTCTATTTCAAAAAGAATGTCTCTTTTACACAGCTAAATGTTTTGATTGATGTTGAATCATCATCAGGCCTTCATATAAAACCTTTAAAACATGGTAGTTCTTCAAGCTTTTTGTGCTGTACTTGAGTGAAAGCGCATTAATTTTCTTTCTAAAAATATTAAAACTTTGACATTATTCTGTAGCACACATACATTTTCTATTTTCTATGTATTTAAAAAAAAATTAAACGTTCAGTTTATATACAGGTATTATTAAGGAGCTATATTTCTTTTCAGGATTTTAAAGAATGAACACCTGTTCAACATCTGAGTTTATACATTCACGTGCAGGGACTGAATTACCCATATCAATTAAAGATCTTAGTTTTAATAATAATAATAATGATGTATTTTCATCCATGCACAAAAAATTGGAAGAGTTTTCAAAATGAAAATGGAAAATGTACATGTGCTAAAGAATAATACCAGAGTTTTAATATATTTATAGAGAGAATCAGTGACATCTCACTAAAGTATAGTGCAAAGAGCTTGAAGAACTACTCTGTTTTAAAGGTTTTGTATGAAGGCCTGATGATTTTTCAGTGCAAAATGAAGCATGTAGCTATGGAAAAGTGATATTTTTGAAACAGAGTTGTGTTAAAGTGATGGGTTTTGTTGTTATTCTGCATGAACATTCTACACATTGGTATGACTCAGAACAAGTTTATCAAATAAAGTACTGAACCCCGCAAAAAAACTGAGAACACTCAGCTGATAGAATGAAGTTTCTTTTATTGAGAGGTGTAATGTCCAATAAACAGGCCTTTGCTCTGTGGAATGTAGGGCGGCATAGGTTGGTAGTTGGTTACCGACGTTTCAGAACAACATAAGTCCCATTTTCAAGGATCAAGCAGGCCAGTTGGGCTCTTAGATTGCCTGACCATTGTTCCGAAACGTCGGTAAAGAGCTACCAACCTACGCACGCACAACATCGCAGATGAGTGGCAACCTTAACTTCACCGCAACGGAAGCCAGCAATCTCGCATACTACAGCATGGTGTCAGGTGGCATATTAACCGAACGGGTGATATGTTATTTTCTGTGCTCCCGGCACATCAAAAGACAGTTCAAAGGTCACCCGACCACGGATATATAATTCACGTGGACATACTTTCAGTAACTGTTATCGTCATTTGTGCATGTAGTCCGCAGCCATGAATGTCGACAGATGGCTTGCACGTAGTTCCGGGGATGCCATCGACGGCGGCAACCGAAGTGCAATTTTATGGCCGTCACATGAGGTTGGAATAGCCGACACAAATGAAGGTATATATTGCGACTGAATTGGCAAGTTCACGCATAAATATTGCTTCTTTTGCACATATAACAGTTCTCCGATATGTCAGTGGATAAAAAATTGCAGACAGTAAGGGAATGACTCGGAAATAACTTTAGCCACTTCAATGCATAGTTCTACAGTACGTTTTGTAGCCGTGTTAATGACGTGTATTTAATTATTTTCCGGAATATACTTTTTAAATCCATGTTAAGTCTGATACACCAGCATTTCATTACGCATGCGATGCGTAGGTTATATGAACATAGCGGTTGTAGAATTCTGCCCTTGTATCCGTAATGTTACTGGTTTTTAACCCCTGAAAGTACAGTTGTTAACTGTACATACTGCGTACTTTGCTAAGAAAGCTGCATCTTTTCCGTAGTGTATTTACGAGTTTTGTGTGATTTGAACAATAAAGAGTGATTTTTTCCTTCTTATACCAGGTTCTTTGGAATGACTGTTGAAAACACGTTATATTGGAAGAGTCATATAATAGATCATCTTCTGCCTGAACTTAGTGCATCCCGTTATGCTATTGAGTTCTAGAACCGTTCATGACTCGAAAACATTAGTGATGGTGTACTGTGCTTACTGTCATTCAACTGTGAATTATGACATCATTTTCTGGGGTAATTCTCCATAGAGTATAAATATTTTCAAATTACAAAACAGGCAATTAGAATTATTACAAATACTAGGAATACAGATTCCTGTAAAGATCTATCTATCTGCTACAATTTACTTTTCAGCATAAAATAAAGTCTCTGCTGTATGTGACAACAAGTGCATTTGGTGCCTTCTCAGCTATAAGTATCTACAAAGGGAATGAAAAGTTTTTTGACAGCATTGTGATGCCAGTTGTGCATACCTTAAATCCAGAGACATCCCATAAGATTGCTATTATTGCTTCCAAATATGGCCTGTTTTCAAGAAGCTCTTATGAAGATCCAGTAACGTTGGTAAGATATTCACTAGTCAGTCTCATACCATTCAACAAATTACCTCAGCTGGTTGGTATTAAACAGGGATGCAGACTTAAAAATACAAGTTGTGGCAGTCTGCCTTACAGTTCCGTGATGAAACGAATGGCTACAGGTCATGCTGTGGCTCACGTGGCAGGCCTGTTCCTGCAGAGACCTAGGTTCAGTTACAGACCAGTCCATGTGGTTTTTGTGGTGGACAAAGTGATGCTGGAATATATTTTTATTAAGGTACTTTGATTTTTCCTTGTCAGTATCATTGCACTAATATTCCATGGTCAGTTATTTATCTGTCACTGACACTAGAATCTTAGCAGTTGACAGTGTCATAAAATAACACACTTCAAAGAAAGACAGACAGAAATGTGGAAATGTGCAGCATTGAACAACAACTCACAAAATTTGTGTGGCTAAGAGAATCATATGCCTGCCTCAGAGGTCAGAGATATAGTGAAGTGTAAGATCTGTATTATTGTCATTATTGCCATTAAACAAAATACTGGCAAAGTGCTGCAGGAGCAACATTCCAGCCCAACTGGAGCCCCCGTATTAAGATTCTGCATGATACTCGTACCATGTTGAATTGTGTTTCACTGTCTACTTTGAAAGATAATAGAGCTGTTTGCATTAGTATTTCCAAAGAAGTGTTGGGGTTTGTTTTAATGCTTTCTTAGTGTATAATTCTGATTTCAGAGAACTAAGGTGTGGCATATAAACTTTGATAATCCTATAGGAATTGCTGCCGGATTTGACAAGCAGGGAGAAATAATTGAGCCACTTCACAAGATTGGGTTTGGTTTTGTAGAGATCGGTTCAGTGACTCCAGTTCCACAGCCAGGAAACGAGAAGCCCCGAGTGTTTCGCCTTCAGAAGGATGAAGCTGTAATCAATAGGTGTGGGATGAATAATGTGCCTGGTATTCCTGTACAGATGTATTGATTTAATCAGAAAATATGTGAGGTATAGTTGCATCTATGCTTGATAAAGCAAGCACAACATCATAAAGATGTGTTGGGCAGTGAGGGTATAGTTTTCATGTATTCTTAATCATGACACTTGTTGGAGGTGAGCAGCCAGCTTCATGTTCCACTGCTGTACCACTGAGAAAAGAACTACAGTGCCCATTGGATAGCTTGCTATTTGGCCTTAAACCAATCTGAATTCAGTAGTGAAGATAAAGTGTGTGCAACCACTGGGGATAAACTCCCAGTTTTCCAATATCCAGCCCGTAGTGTAGTCACCATACTCATTGAAATGTGCTGGCTCAAATACCTGGGTGCTGATAAGTCCGTAGCCTGACCTACTTTCCAATGTATTTTGTTTGATGGTGAGAATATTTCATTTGGTGCTAGTCTTATTATATATATAAATAGTAATAATATTCCTCCAATTATGATAATAAATAGGATATATGAACATCAAAATGTTCTGTCGCTGTAGCTTGTTTACTTCCTGGTTGGTTTATCAGCACCCCTGTAGGAAAAGGAAATGTATTTTATTTCACTGCGGTAGCTGATGCAGTGTGCATTATATACAGGGTGTAACAGGAGGAACGGACCAAACTTCGGGAGGGTGTTCCTTATGTTAAACTATACCAATATAACCCAAAACACCTATGTCTCAAGTTGAACGGTTATTGAGATAATGGCCAAATAAAATTGTGGACTTCCTTCGGGTCCACGAACGATAGCTGTCAGCTGGTTAGCGTTATCTATTTCTGCTCACGGGTGCGGCATATCTGCTGACGCTCACAGGCAGGCAGGCAGTCAGACAAG
>Ga0209628_10004607_pt1 | contig 10016 bp, 8 predicted proteins | sample TergutCu122P4_FD_187285 | JGI IMG/M metagenome (GOLD analysis project Ga0209628, IMG submission 187285) | Cubitermes ugandensis P4 segment gut microbial communities from Kakamega Forest, Kenya - Cu122 P4 (SPAdes) (version 2) | ecosystem: Host-associated > Arthropoda: Insects > Digestive system >... | reverse complement strand
CACAATTGCATTACGATTCCAAACAGTATGACTCGGCAGAATCGGAAGCCTTGAATTACATCAAAATCGGAACTCCCCACGCCTACTGGTTGGCACGCAGTATCGTTTTGCTTTCGGATGTATATGTAGCCAAAAACGATTACTTACAAGCCAAACAATACTTGGAAAGCTTAAAGCAAAATTATAAACAAAACGATGATATTCAGGGAATGATTAACGACAGGTTAGGGAAACTCAGGAATTGAGAAGTGGTATCTAACATAATTTTTAACAATATGAAACAATACATTTTAATCGCAATGCTTGCTTGCGGCATTCAGGTGCAAAAAATGCTAACTTTGCAGGAAGAAATTAAACAATGAAGGTAACAGAAGACATCGACAATATCTACATTGAGGAGTATATCATTCCTAAAGGAATGGGAAAAGAGGATTTGAAAGCGCGAGAAAATGTGATTTGGACGATGTACAGCCGTTGGGCTGCCGAAAATCCAGAAAAGAAATGCTATAATCACAACTTGCAGAGTGATATTTTTGTAGTATTCAAGAGCATTACCGAAACTGCCGAAAAAGCAGCACGAAATTACAAATCAACAATGGCGTTTCACGCATTGGATTTAGCATTGAAACACGCTCGAAAAATAAGTCAGGATATCCCGCACTCAAAGCGACAAGCCGAATTTGCTAAAATTCTTGTTATGGAAATGTCCACAAATCTGTTTGAGCCGTATTTTGGCAAAATAAAAGTAACCGTAGGAGTAAAACGCAATGATAAAAAACATTTGTACTGCATTACTGCAATAGAACACGCAAACGAACGAAAATAAAAAAAACAATAAGGATTTACATCCGGCATAACACCGCTCTAACACCTTATTGTTTTTTGATTTCAAACAAAATCGTGCCACAAAGGTACAGCTAATTTTTTAATCTGCAATGAATTTTTTCAAAAAAATCGGATAAAATAAAGAAGAGGAATCTAACATAATTTTTAACAAATATGAAACAATACATTTTAATCGCAATACTTGCTTGCGGCATTCAGGTGCAAGCTCAAACAGCAGCAAGAGATTCGGCTTTTCAGCGGACGCTGATATTAGAGAGAGAGTATAATGCCACGATTGATAAGGCATCTAAAATCAACACTTTGCCGGAAGTCAAGGAACCGCAGGCGCCTCAGGCAAAAATCGAATATTCAAATTATTCGACTCCGGCTAATCTAAAGCCGGAACCTTCGCAAACGGATGCCGCCCGATTTTTCAAAGATTTAGAAAGTTCAAAAAAGAGAGGATATGTGAGAGCCGGTGTCAGCACTTTTGTGGATATTGACGGCGATGCCGGTTATCAAATCCTCAACAGCGAAAAAGACGATTTAAGCCTTTGGCTTACACATCGTTCGAGCTCCGGAAATGTAAAATCCCTGCAAACAGACGAAAAGCTGAAACTTAAATTAAACGACAACATCGGAGCGTTCCGTTATTCCCACAATTTTGAATCTTCAAAGCTCTTTGCCGATGCAAAATACACCTATTCCAAGTTCAATTATTATGGAGGAGGTTTCTCTGTTGACGACGAACCAACTTTCCGTTATCCATTTCTTCATTCAGACCAAACGAACAATATTTTCGATACCAATATGGGGATTCTGTTAAAAAATACGCTACCGGTGGACATCCTCTTAGGAGTGAATTTTACTCATTTCGAACAAAAAGAATCTTTATTGCGAGATGTAAAAGGTACTAAGGAAAATAGCTTGAAATTGAATTTCGATGTCGATAAAGATTTTAACCACGATAAATTAATTGGACTTGCCGGATATTTCCGGACAAACTTTTACACCGTACCGGATATTTCAGACTTTGATTCGTACAAAAATTACGGAGATTTAGCTCTTAATCCTTATTTCAAAATGGAAGGAGATGCTTGGAAGATGCGCTTGGGTGTTGTTACACATTTTCTTTTCAATCAGTCCAAAACTTTCTTTTACACCCCAGATGTGGAACTTTCATTCAGACCCTACGAAACAGGGCTTCTTTATCTGATTGCAAAAGGAGAAGTTGCAGACAACAGCAATAAAAATATTTTTTACGAAAACAGATATATTGTACCAACTGAAAGAGTGTTGGATTCATTTACCCGATTGGACGGAACTGCCGGATTCAAAACATCTATTTCAGGAAGTTTCGGCATAGATTTTTTTGCCGGTTACAAAATAAGCAAACAAGAACATTTTTACTTCCCATATCTTATCATCACAACTAATTGGAATTCTTATTATCCGGATTATTACGATACCAAAGTTCTTAAATTAGGAACCAAGCTGCAATATAAATACGGGAAAATATTCGATATATGTCTAAAAGCAACATATTACAGCTGGGATATTGACAAACCTACAACAGGATGGGGTGGCGAAGCGTGGAATAAACCCGCTTTTGAATCCGATTTAACTGCCGGCCTCAATTTTCAGGTCATTCCTTTGCGCATAGATATGGCTTATCATTTGGAAACAGGAAGAAAAGCCTACGATTTTTATGGCGATGAAGACGATTTTTTCAATAACGATATTATCAATATGAAAAACATCAACGATGTGAGCCTCACGGGAACATATTCTTTTGGCGAAACTTTCTCTATTTTTGCGAAAGCAGATAATCTGTTTAATCAGAAATACGATATTTGGTATGGCTATCCGGCTGCCGGTTTCCGGTTTATGGGAGGTTTAAGCCTGAAGTTCTGATAACATATCGCTCCATTGCTTTTTAACCGCTTCGTTGGTATAAGTCTCTTTTAATTTCAAAAAGGCGCGTTTTCCCATCTCCATACAAGTATCGGGATTGTTCCACAGTTTTGTGATTTTTTCTGTGAGATCTTCTAAGTTACTTGGTTTGAAATGCAATCCGGTGATTTTATCATCAATCACTTCAAGAAATCCGGCATGAGCGGGACCAACAGTAGCCTTTCCATAAGAAGAAGCGTCTAAAATTGTCATAGGAAAACCCTCGTACCAATGGCTGGCGATGACCAAGAACCGGCAGCTTATATAAAAATCAGCCAATTTATCTTTCGATAATTGCCCTAAGAATTTACAGTTGGCAGGTACGTTCTTCAACAAGTATTTATCTTCCGGTCTGATGGTTCCGGCAAAGACATATTCTATGTCGGGTGTTTTTTGTGCGAGTTCCAATAACAGGTCAAGCCCTTTTTCCCTGCTGATTCGTCCGGAAACAGCAACATATTCTCCCCGCACAAATGAAGGTTCAATAGCATCGTCAACAAAATTCGGAATAACTTTCATTTTATTCTCACTAAATCCGGCTTCCGTCAGTTTTCGAGTTTGAAAAGCAGTGATACACGCAAAAACATCAACATTATCCGAATAGGCTTTCGTAATACGGGCATACCAGTTTCTTCCTGCATAACCCAAACTTTTTATCACAGAATGTTCGCAGTTGTATCTGATGCAATTCCATTCATTTCTTTTCTCAAGGCATAATTCGCAAGGCCGTGCATTTCTCATAAATAATCCGGTAGGACACATCAGGCGGTAATTATGAACGGTCATAACGACAGGCACCCCCGCTCTTTTGATGTGTTTTAAAATCGCAGGAGAAATATAGGGATACAAATTATGAATCACAACAACATCCGGCTTTTCATCTTTCATTATCCGCTTGATGTCTTTTACAGACTGAGGAGAATAAAACCCTTGCAGTAAACCTTTGATGTCTCCCCAAGCAGTACCTCTCAAACCTTCTGTTGTTTTGCGATAATCAAAAACCTGATACCCTATCTGTCGGAAAAGAGCGATTTGCCTGTCTACAACAGCCTCTTCACCGGAGTAGATGCCATAATTGTTATGAATGAGCTGGATTTTCATTATTTCGTTGTTATCTGTACACTAAGTTACTGTTTCTTCAAAATCAAAGTCAAAATCAAAGTCATTATCCAAAAAAAACGGAGCATGGAAATCTTCCAAATCACGCCGGTCTTTTTTTGTTGGACGACCGGCGCCTCTTGCCCTGTCGATAAATCCACTTATTTTATTTAATTCCAATAATTGATATTGTTCCGGAGGTGTTATATTTTCCAAGTATTCCGGTACAAGCTTTGCCCCCATTCTCTTCTCTGTCAATTCCAAAACTTTAAATGAATAAGTAACAGGAGGTTTTCGCACCTGTATAACATCTCCGATTTTAATCATTCGGGAAGGTTTGACAGTTACATTATTTATCATCACACGGTTTTTCTTACACGCTTCAACAGCAATGGTTCGAGATTTGAAAATGCGAGTTGCCCACATCCATTTATCTATACGTACTTCTATTCCCTGTCCACTATTCGCCATACTCTACACTCTATTCTCTACACTCTATTCTCTTATTATTATATTGATTCATCGTTTGTTGAACTCCCGATAGACAGAAGCTCTTCACTATTTCTCCCGCCAATTCGATTCTTTGAGGCAGTATTTTTTGTTCTTCTTCCAAAAAAGGACTTAATACAAAATCGATTTGCATTCCTTTTGAATAATCATTTCCAATGCCAAAACGAAGACGGTTATATTCTTGCGTGCCCAAAGTATCCTGAATATGTCTGAGTCCGTTATGCCCTGCATCGCTTCCTTTTGGTTTTAATCTGAGAGTTCCAAAAGGCAAAGCAATATCATCAACCACAACCAATAGATTTTCTACCGGAATATTTTCTTTTTGTAGCCAATACCGGATTGCATTTCCGCTCAAATTCATAAAAGTTGACGGCTTCAACAAAACTAACTGACGATTTTTTACTTTCAATTCGGTTATTGCGCCATAACGTTTGTCGGCAAAAACAAGATTGGACGCCCCAGCTAAGGCGTCCAATACCATAAATCCTATATTATGTCGGGTATCTTGGTATTCAAGGCCAATATTACCCAAACCGGCTATCAAATATCTCATTAGCTACCTTTTGCGGCTGCACCTCTGGCTGCACGGGTCAGTTTAACGGCACAAACAACATTATTTTTAGCATTCATCAACTCTAAATTATCAAATACTAAGTCGCCCACCTGAACCGTTTTCCCCAAGCCCAAGTTGTCGATATTAATTGTCAATTTTTCCGGAATATGATTATGTAGTCCTTTAACTTTCAGTTTCCTTAATTCCAAAGATAATTTTCCACCTGCTTTTACCCCTTCGGCTAAACCTTCCAACACGACAGGCACTTCCATCACTATTGGTTTGTTGTCAAATACTTCTAAAAAGTCTAAGTGCAACAAATTATCCGACACAGGATGGAATTGCAAATCTTTTACAATAGCATTGCAATTTTTTTTTCCGACAGCAAGATTAACCAAAAAGATTTCAGGTGTGTATATAAGCTTACGTACACCTTCTTTAGCTACGCTGAAATGAACTACTTCACTTCCGCCATAAAGAACACAGGGGATTTCTCCTTCTCTACGAACCGACTTCGTTGCTTTTTTCCCCAAGTTTTCTCTCAATTCTCCTTTTAATTCAAATGTTTTCATTTTTTTGTTTTTGTGTTACTCAAAATTAAGATTATGCTCCTCAATTTCCCATCACACGGAATTTTAAAGCGGTGCAAAGGTAATATTTTTATTTAAACCGCAAATTACTTTTTTCAAAAAAATAGCCGTTTAATTTTTTGTGATTATATTTGCGGTAAGTTACACATTTATTAATCACATACAGAAATGAAACAGCTATTTATCATCTTGTTCATCTTATTTTCGTTATCGGTGCATTGTCAAAAACTTTCTGTGGCTTGGGAAGAACTGACCTCCTCCGATTTTGCTACTGCCGTTAAGCAATCCGAAGGCGTATGCTTGATACCCATAGGGGTACTCGAAAAACACGGCCCTCATCTACCTTTGGGAACTGATGTCTACACTGCTCGCGAAATCAGCCTTCGAGCTGCCGGAGAAGAATATTGTATTGTTTATCCGTATTACTTCGTCGGACAAATTTTTGAAGCAAAACAGCAACCGGGAACTATCGCATACAGCAACGAATTAATATATAAATTTCTTGAAGAAACTTGCGAAGAAATTTCCAGAAACGGCATCAAAAAAATCATTCTGATGAACGGACATGGCGGTAACACCTATTTTTTGCAGTATTTTTGCCAATCACAATTAGCAAAACCGAAAGATTATGCTGTGTATCTGTTCACACCTTCTATAGATGCTGAAATGCAGGAGAAGATTTCGAGCATGCGGAAAAGTGGCATAGGTGGCCATGCCGACGAGGTAGAAACGAGCACGATGTTGGCCATAAATCCAGACCTTGTGAAACTCGACCGCGCAACAAGTGAATCGGGGCTCGACAAGAAACGTTTGCAACTTGATAACACATTTACAGGAATCTGGTGGTATTCAAAATATCCTAACCACTACGCTGGAGATGCAAAAGATGCCGATGCTGCTTTGGGCGAAATAAACTTAAAATACCGCGCCAAACAATTATCCGGAGTTATTAAGGCGATAAAAGCCGACACAACCACCTTGCGACTGCAAAACGACTTTTTTAAAGAGAGTTTATCTCCGCTCGAAACAAAAAGCAAATAACCTGTTGCGGGGAAATATTAAACTTGTGCAAAGTTAAATTTTTTTCGTGTAAACCAATATTTCAAAGAGTGCCTTTTTGCCTCCCGAAAATGGAATATATAGCGTAAATTTACCGCAAGGCCTGATTTTCCAATTCTATCGTATAATTTGTCCATTTTTCCAATGCTTGGTCAAGTCCTTCTTTCCGTTGCGAATATTTTATCAATAAATCGACATCAGAAGCGCCTTCGGGAGTAGATAGTTGTGTTTCCATTGCTTTTATTTCCGCTTCTAATTTTTCGATTTTCTCTTCGCAATTGGAGATGTTTTTTTCTATTTTGCGAAGGATTTTTTGCTGTTCTTTTCGTTCTTCGTAAGATATACCCCCAACCCCCTGAAGGAGGCTTTTAGTGTCTGCAATATTTTTCGATTTTATCTCGTTCAAAGTCCCCTTTAGGGGATTCAGGGGTGGGTTTAGTTTTTTTTCCAACTCGTTTAAATTCTCTATTTTTTTTCTTTCTAAAAATTCATATATACCGCCAAGATGTTCTTTAACTTTTTGATTGCCAAATTCATATACTTTATCAACCAAATCCGACAAAAATTCTCTGTCGTGAGAAACAACAATGACTGTTCCGTCAAATTCTTTCAAGGCTTCTTTCAATACGTCTTTTGAGCGCATATCCAAATGATTAGTCGGCTCGTCGAGAATCAGCAAATTTACCGGTTCGAGGAGCAACTTTATCATAGCTAAACGACTGCGTTCTCCACCGGAAAGAACGGCCACTTTCTTGTCGGAAGCTTCTCCGCCAAACATAAAAGCGCCGAGAATGTCTCTGATTTTCGTGCGGATATCGCCTACTGCAACATAATCAATTGTGTCGAAAACGGTCAGATTTTCATTCATTATATCAGCTTGGTTTTGAGCAAAATATCCAATCTTGACATTATGACCCAATTGAAGTTTCCCCGTATATGGAATTTGTCCCATAATACATTTGACCAAAGTGGATTTTCCTTCTCCGTTTTTGCCGACAAAAGCAACTTTATCTCCTCTGTGAATGGTTAGAGTAGCATTTTCAAAAACGAGATGGTCTCCATAGCTTTTGGAAACATTTTCCATCATCACAGGATATGACCCGGAGCGGGGCGCAGGAGGAAATTTAAGTCTTAGAGCCGAATTGTCTTCTTCATCTACCTCAATACGGTCGATTTTTTCTAATTGTTTGATGCGGCTTTGTACCTGTATCGCTTTGGTTGCCTTATAACGAAAACGCTCAATAAATGCTTCCGTATCTTCGATTTGTTTCTGTTGATTTTCGTAAGCCCGCATTTGTTGTTCTTTGCGCTCTTTCCTCAACACAACATACTTGGAGTAATTAACTCGATAATCGTATATCTTGCCAAGGGAAATTTCTATTGTTCGTTGGGTTACATTGTCAATAAATGCACGGTCGTGGGAAACAAGGATAACAGCGTTGGCTCCTGTAATCAGGAAATTTTCAAGCCATTGTATCGATTCTATATCCAAATGGTTCGTTGGTTCGTCGAGCAAAAGAATATCAGGTCTTTTCAATAAAATTTTGGCTAATTCGATACGCATACGCCATCCTCCACTAAATTCTCCTGTCGGGCGGTTGAAATCGCTGCGATTGAATCCCAAGCCGAGCAAGGTGCGTTCTACTTCCGCTTGAAAATTGGAAGAACCTTCCATTAATAGCTGTTCATTAAGCGTGCTTACTTTATCAATGATTTTGTGATACTCTTCTGATTCATAGTCGGTTCTTTCGGCTAATTTTTGATTCAATAACTCAATGTCGGATTCCATCTTTTGTATATGCTCAAATGATAAAGATGCTTCTTCCAATACTGTTCTCTCATCTGTAAGATTCATTTGTTGAGGAAGATAACCGATAGAAACATCTTTCGGCATAGAAATACGACCTTTAGTTGGAGACATTAATCCGGCAAAAATTTTGAGCAACGTGGTCTTTCCCGCTCCATTTCTACCAACCAAAGCAAGCTTTTCCTTTTTGTCTACAACGAAAGAAATATTATTGAAAAGGGTAAAACCACCAAATTCAACTGTTAAATTTTCTGTGGAAAACATTGTAAATTAGTACATCTTTTTCATTTCGGCATTGGGGAAATAGTGGCTTAATATTTCTTTGTATGGATAGCCTTTTGCCCCCATGATAGCAGCGCCGATTTGACAAAGGCCAACGCCATGTCCCCAGCCTGCGCCCCGCAAAACGAATTCAGACGGAATAGCGGTGGATTGCGGATTCGGACAGCAATGACAAGTACTAACTACTTTTTCTACAACAAATGCAGAACTGTATAAATGACTTTCCGACAATGTTTTCCGAATTTCTAATTCTTTTCCGATGACAATGCTTTGTTGGCTACCTACAATCTTTAAGCGGATAATCCGGCCGGAAACACCGCGTTCCACCGGTATCAAATCCAAAACATCGCCTACATTAATGCCAACTTTACGGGATAATAATTCCTTTATTTTTACTTGTGAGAGTGTAACTTGCCAACGAAAGAAATCCTGCGTTTCCTGGTCGTAATCGTTCAGCACCTGCAAAAGCGCCTCCTTATCGTGTGTATTACAAAATGCCGGAGGATTCCCCAGAATCCAAGCGCGGGCATTCTCTTCGTTAGTTAAATCGGTATTAAATTCTACCGGAGTTAAGTCGTTGTCAACAACTTTCGTCAAATAGGGATGAACAACAGGTTCCCAAGCATTCTCGAATTTTTCAGAAATGCCACCGCAACATTTGTAATAACGGGCATCGCAAATCGCATCATTGTACGTCAACACTTCTCCTGATGTAGCTTTCAAGGCTTCATACACCTGTGGAGACGACACTTTGGTAATTCCCTGATACCTTTGGCAATGATCGTCAGCGCAAACATCAAAGCGATCGTGATCTTCGCGGTCGTACCAGCGGATATATCCTTCTTCGTTGCGTATCAATGTTTTATAGTTCACATCTTTCACTTGTTTGCTTTTTTCGATTTGAGCCAGCAACCAACTGCGGGATGTTACAGCATGTGCTTTCAATAATTCAAGAGAAGATGTTGCGTTCATTTCCGATGAAATCACACTTAAAAGATAATCTTCCAAAGGAAGAATATTGACTGCGGTCAACATCCCATTTTCAACATAGATTTTCAGTTGTCCCTTGAAACGCTGTGTTTCTTCACGTTCCCAATGGAATTGCACACCGATAACGACACGAAACAGTTCGAAATCAGCATCTTCCTCATTCAAGGGTTTCAGTAAGACGAAATCGTCGAAACTCTGTTGTTTGTCTCCTAAACTAAGGACAAAAGAGGAATCTCCCGTAACGGCAGCTACTCCCTTTACGTTTTCCGTTTCTTCGGCCGAAGCTTGTTGAAAGCGGCCATTCAATTGAAACTCAATGGATTTTGCGGACATTATGCCCACTTCGATT
>Ga0209628_10004606_pt1 | contig 10016 bp, 4 predicted proteins | sample TergutCu122P4_FD_187285 | JGI IMG/M metagenome (GOLD analysis project Ga0209628, IMG submission 187285) | Cubitermes ugandensis P4 segment gut microbial communities from Kakamega Forest, Kenya - Cu122 P4 (SPAdes) (version 2) | ecosystem: Host-associated > Arthropoda: Insects > Digestive system >... | reverse complement strand
CGGGAGGTCGATAGCGTGGAGTTTGTTGGAACTCGTGGGACAAGTGCTTTGTGGCTACCTATAAATGTTTCTCTACATAACACTTTTCGACGTATAAACACTAATATAACGTCAAAGTAAAAAGGCCACTTGGCAAAAACATAAACACAAGCACACACAAACACAAATGATCATCAAATTCTGGTGGACTTACCGAATAGTTCTCGGGTTATTATAAACTTTATCACACCTAACAAACTAACAAAGGCCTACGCAACAGCGATAAGAAATAATAAGATACACGAATAATAATAAAAATTTAATTATTAAATTCGGCTTACTAACATCTTAAAATTTTGGAGTAACGATTCCTGCGATAAAATAGTGCAGATACACTACCGCTTGCAGAGGGAGCTCAACACAAGACCAGACTTTCTACAAATCTTACACAAAGGTATAAGAACGTCTCTAATTCTATGAAATCGCTTTCAGGAAATGCAGTGCTTCGAAGTGATTGACCGGCTGGCAGGACTAATTAAAAGGCAACCCATGAACACCGAGCTGCAACTTGTATATCCAGTGCCATATACCACCGGCAGGGATGTCCACCTAATTATACAACACAAATATAAATTGCAATATATTGTTCTCGGGCGATCACACACGCCAGTGTAAGATGATATTCCAGCAGATAGTACGTAACACTGGACATTCTTTCCATTCTGACAAGGTTGATGGCTGGAGATATTTCATTGCATCTAGCCGCCGTGAACACTGCAAATATTGTACAAATAAGAACTGTCGCCAGAGCTTGAAAAACTGGAATTTATGATTACAATTAACAGCTTGATAGTGTGATAGTACCACCTTACAATTGATTTCGGAGAACCAAATAGGATCATCGGCTATTGTAAGTTTTAACAGGCCTAGAACAAAAAGCCAAATATATGTGTGTGTCTCCAAAACAACTTGTATTTATCTTAGATATCAATCCAGATATACTTTGCGGTTATTGTAGCTAAATATCTTCAGAATGTACATAAGATGGTAAAAAGCAAAACTTACAGTTGCAACTGATATTTTCTCACAGCTGAGATCCCAATCTTACTACACAAGTATTAAATAGAAACTATAAATATCAGATGTAAAAGTATAAAAATTATAATCGTAAGATCTTTTAATATGATTTCTAGGTAGAAATAATAGTTGGAGCGAAGCTGTACCTTATATAGGACGATTTCCACGGACCCTCCAGGCCAATATTCAGGCCCTGTTGTCAAACAGGTCTATACTACTGCCACAACCTTTCAAATCTTCCCGAATGCTCCGAAGACATATAAACTCCGTAATCAAACAGCGCCCTTGAAGCATTTTGCATGGTAGTTAAGAAAAGGAAATAGCATACACAACGTTACGAAGAGACACATCTTGTCTGCCTTAATGCATTAAAAATAATAAATGAGTTTCTGAAACCTCGTAAGAACACCCTGTTACACTACATAGGAATTTTTGCACATAAACACTTTGTGAAACAATTAAGGATGTATAAAATATTCTTATTAATATAATATTTTACAGAGTTAATACCTTTATTTAAACAATGTCTCTTTCTCTATTAAATTACGGCAGAAAGTACTGCAATGTTTCACGTCGACCTATGCTTTGAGTATTTAATATTATCCATAGAAGGAAAACGCTGATTCACATTCCCTCAACAGTAATTAAAATCCCTACTCTTTGAGAGTTTTAGATACCCAGCGCACTGTTTAATTCTACTATTTCAGGGTGCTTGAAATCCCCATGATTTGTGAGAAGGGTTTTCAGACCTGAATGTGAGGTCGAAACATTTCCATGATGACAGGTCATTTACCGGAGTCGGCATAGCGTATTCCATATAATGACTTGCTACGGACTGGAAAATCTGGGGTTAGAACCCGAACAGGAGCAAGAACCTTATTCCTTTACCAAGACGTCCAGACCGGCTCTAGAGACCACCTAGCCTCCATCCTATTCAATGGTTCTTTCCCGACGGTACAACGGCCGGAGCGTGAAGTCGACTACTCACCTCCATCTAGAGCCGAAGTAAAGAATAAGTGAAGCTGTACTCCTACTTCCCCTCTATGCCTTTATGATGCTAAGAAGAACAAACATACTTTTACCTTTACAGGTCCCTCACACGTACATGACTTGTTGTGGAGGAAAACTTGATGGATACTGTGAAACTTGCGAAAAGGCGTCAATATTCAATATTAAATTTCCATTATCAGGACAATCATTCGTTCCCAAACCCTTTCCCAGTATACCGGGACACACACACACAAAAAAAAATCTTAGTCTATTCCGGAAATTCCGAGACGTCTGACCACTTTACAGTAATGGTTCTAACGGGGGGGAATTCTAATTACCGTCTGCACAACAAGAGGTGATGCAAAGGCGCAGTGCGGTTGAGACATGTAGGGAGCAGTGTCAACAGCCACATGGTGTGGAGGAAGATAAACACTCTACTACAAGCAGATGTGGTTCTGGAAATGGTACTTGGGGTCCTAAGACCATCTGGATTCAAGCAGTTAAGTCGTAAAAAGCAGCGAAGTCTTGGAAGGACGGGGTAGCACCAAAGCACGTCCTGAATAGTAGCCGGGTCCTAAGTAAGTAATTCGGTATTAAAACTATAAGAAATTTAAGAAATAGCATTTTAAATAATGGCACGGGCTCAAATAGCAATTATAAAAAGTGCGGGATTTAAGATATTAGCCATTTATAATTCTCGTATCTCTTATTCGGCGTCAAATAACGTTCATAATTCTAAGAAACAAACAACTAACTAAGTAACTCCATGCAGCTGAGTCCTTCGTGAGAAGCTAATAGGTTCTCAGCTAGTCAAGAAATTCCCATCATTTTATGGAACCTGAAAGTTCATTACCGCATTCAAAAGCGCCCTTCGCCTCACCCTATCCTAAGCCAGAACAATCGAGTCCATGTTTCCCCATCCCACTTCTTGAAGATCCATTTTAATATTATCCTCGCATCTACGCCTAGGTATTCCATATGGTCTCCTTCCCTTGGGTCTTTCCACTAAAACCCAGTATGTACCTAAGAAACAGACAAACAAACATAAAATTATCTTATACTCGTCTGCGTCTAGTTCTGATTCGGAATGCTGTGGTTACAGTCGATAACTTGTGTTGACCACGTTCTAAATTCGAATAAATACTGCAAGGTCTTATTCTTCAATGGCATAACAACATCCTTCTTCAGGGTCTGATATTCTGATACTTGATGTGTGTGTATATTTTATTGTCGCGAACGGCTGTGGGAGCCAAATAACAAACCTTCCGGGCGAACGTATAGCTTCAAATTGTCCACGACCGCTTATTGACAAGTTTCTGTTTTACCACTCATATTTATCATTCACAAATCTCATTGACACTTAATAACCGTGGCTGAAACAGGTCTATAAGCCCAGAATACATTATTTTGCCTCGTTACCTCCCTTCCCCGCGAAGTGCTGTAACTGTCGGCAGACAGTCATCTGTCGGGCTTCCTGCTTGCCACGCCATGGTAGGTTTCGGTGGTTACCCATCCTACACTCAGCCTCCAGCTGTTTGTTCAGTACGGCAAGAAGAGCTGTCATAGCCCTTTCAGTGTAAATTCAAAGAACAGTTGCGAGATGTACGCTAGTGGAGTACATCATTTTTCCAAATGCCTTCTCTACTACTCTGAACACATCATTGCCCTTGGTTTTTACCCGCTGCAGATTACGGGTAAAAAAGGTATACGCCTTACATATTACACAACAGTCAGTACAGCTCCTTCGGTATAGTGACTAGGTTAAGGTATTGGTTATTGATGGACGATGGTTGGATTCCTGGTAGGAACAAGATATTTCTCTGTTCTCCAAGGTGTTCAAGCAGGCTCTGGGGCCCACACAGCAACCTAGGCAACGAGTCTTTAGGCATGTGCCTGAAGCCAGCCACTCCCCTAAAAGTAGTGCCTAAGTTCAGACAGCGTGCAACTATGTCTTCTCCTTAAGACTTAACGACATAATGCTTAATCAAGTACACATAAATTTTCCCTATTTTTGCTGCAGATACTACACTGCTCTGTTTGATATTATTACGCCTTTCTTCTGTCAAATGTTCATTGCATAAGAAAATGATTCAACTTGGGTTGTGCACACTACCAATACCCATTTCCCTGGTATATCTCATTGGCTGTAAAACAAGCTGCATCTGAGAATGCAGGCAAAGTACCGTATAATCTTCGTCTAACTATTCATGGCCCAGTGTAAACACGCACTATATGTTGTAACATGAAAGACTGTTCGTCTTGCCCACAAAATATATGCGTGGTTTTCATATGATTCTAAAATTAACCCGCCATTTGGGATATATTCAGTACAGGAGAGGTCCACAAATGTTGACTGGGCGATTGCGAGTTTCGTAAAAATCGGTTCCTGGAAATTTATAGTATACTTAAGGGCTTCAACAAATTTATATCTCTATTTTCAGCGTTCATTGCCCGATTTGACTGAAATTCAGTGTAAGAGACCTGCAGGTAGTGCTGTTGAGTATATACGAGTCTCGTGGAAATCAGAGCAGGAAGGGTCGTGTTTCTCTTGCACGGATATGAGATATATTTACTCGTGACTTTATGAAAGTAAGAATGCTCAGTCGCAGTGTTTTTTTTTTAGAATTTTTCACTCTTTTTATTTATATTTATATTCACTTTTATTTCACCTTTGTCACGGTATAAATATTTATTCACATTGGTTAGGGGAACATTACTGTAACATGTCCTCGAACATTCTGCACATACTTTCTGTGCAATAAATTAAAAAATTACCTTGGTAGATTGTGTGTACTATTTGGTGCAGTACACCAACTTGCAATTTTGTTTTTAGATCAATTTTAATATTCAAAGGGTTAAGAAAATGTTGTGTTGAACCGATAAAAGTCAAAATTAAAAGGCTCGACAAGATTTAATGTAGTCCAATATTAGCATATTTCGTTTATTGCATTAAGTACTTTCGGAGATTAAAGTGACGCATAGTACAATATTAAGTTTGAGATACTAAGAACAATAATGCACAAATACGGTAAAGCAGCGTGTGAATTTACGGCAGGAGTTATGTAAGGAAAAAACTGATGCTCGGCGAGGGCTAAACAAATAGCAGAAAAAAACACAAACTAATGAAGGCCTGCTACGGTTTCAGCCAATATTCACAACTTTAAGGCCTACTGACGATACGTTCACCTTGACTGTTTATACAAAAGTTAGCTATTGCGGTGGAAAGAAACATTTCCTTACGAAGCACGATTTTTTTTGGAATGCTCACCACTCACACTGCTTCCACCCATATATAGCCTAAAGCGAGAACGCATGAGCACTAATCGTTAGGCATACAGAATTGACGCTTAACCTAATCATACTACAACAACTCTATGATCGATTTAAAATCGTTGATGTTGCAGCCTGTGTTACTGCATCATCTCTGCTGCAAATGGCCTTACTCATACTTAGCTGTGATGAATAAAATACAGAGAAGGATACTGCTTATGTCGTGTGGTTTACAGAGTAAATAATCGAAAGTAGGATTACAGTCCAAGTAAATCATGCACAGATCTTGTAAATAATGGGCAAGGCACACCACGTAACCCCAAGACACGTAATCAACAGAACAATGCAGTGTGGAGATGATAAACACACAAAATGAAGAAAGAACTATCCTGTACTTAAAGTGGCGATTTGCTTAAAACTGGGGCAACCTATCAATATTTTGAACAAGTAACTGGGGAAAGTAAAGTTTTTGCATATATCCAATGTAGTGGGGGGGGAGGGGGGTTCGTTGAGCGCGATCGTAGGCTGTATGGCCGAATTTGAAATAATGTCGACGAAATAGACGTTCAGATGTATTGTATTTAGGTGCGTTCGCATACCATATGCCAAAGTCTACTACTAGCTTCGTGATGCCGCTTCGTCCGTCCGTCGATTTGTCCGCATGGTACAGTAGGAATTCCAACGGAAAGGTTTTCGTGAAATTTTGTTTGAGACTTTCATTAAATTTGTTGATACGTTCCAATTTTCTTGAAAAACGGATACATTTTACATGAAAACGTACTTACGTTTATGATATCTCGCCGTGAGTGGTCTTTATAATTGAGAGAGACTGTATTCTCTGTGAGTTACAAAATGATGCCCAGATACGAGAATAAAACCAAAAAGTGCATATAGATATGTAAATTTGTTATATACGTCGAAAACCTCCTACATTTTTCTGCCAAGCCTCAACCACTTCTTCCAGAAGTGGTCGAGGCTCTTACAAGCAGTATACCAGAATTTTCCTGAAATGAATGAGAAAAATTACAACTTAACTCCCGCAGATGATTCAAAATGTTACCGGAGTGTAACACCCGAAATAAAGTCTTGGTCGAAATGTTTCAACTTTTCGAGAGATTGTCTTTAGCTTGAAGTTTATCCGCAATAGTCAATTTTGAGCAATCGCATATAAAATTAAAAATGATGTTTATAATTACCTTTGCAGTGCTCTTCACTACTACACAAGTAGAGTAATTTCTGGATTCTAGAACTTTCTTCTTTGGAGAGACAAATCAGTTCATTTTTTGTGGCAGTCACCCACATCCCATCGTTTTCAGTCTGAGGTTGTTTCAGCCCACAAGATACTCTTGATGTGGTAGTAAAAGGACATATTTCGAACTGTAATTTTTCAGTCTAAACCAAAGGGACTATATTTTTCTATCCATATAGCCTACCCTTCTTCTTTCAACACGTCCAACAATACCAGCAAAAGTACGCAGATTATTGCGCTCCTCGGTAGGGCAAATGTCTCCCTTCATCTCTGTTGACACTATGACCTACAGGCACCTTCTCCCCCTAGTCTTCACTCCGACCTAGTTACACATCCTGACGTACCAACATTAGTGCATTGGTACCTGCTGCCATTTTTCCAAATTATTGATATGACTGTGACACCGAGGTGTTATAACACAAGCGATCTCTCAGGTCGTGGTGCTCGGGTCTCGGTCGCCGCTTCCCCCTCCACTTCCTCGTCTTTCCTGCCGCAACAGACTGAGAAGCCAGGCCTCTGTAGTGTTCAGTCAGACCGCCAGGAACCAAGACGCACAGTGCACAGCACCCTGGACAATGACGACGACGGTGATAATGATCATCGTTAAAGCGTTAGTGTTTGCCGCCGCGGTGAGTGGCCTCGTGGGGAACGTTGACATGGCAGTGTCACCTGCAGGCGGTGAGTCCTCGCACCACTTTTGGGGTTCTGTCAGAAGAATGTGGGTGGCTTAGAGTAAAGAATAGTAACGTGGTGAATGGCTGAATCATTCACTGCAAATCAGCCTTGATCAAGGTACTGTGGGAGTGTATTCGAATATAACGACCATGCTGGTATCTTGCTTCCAAAGACCGCTGACTTCCAGCTGACGGGTAACCAAATGTTACAGCCTGTGTGAAGCGTGTAGTTTTATTCATACTCATAACAGCTTTACAGAACTTATAATCCTGCAATGTTAGCAGCCTAAAGGATCATAGGATGATAGTGCCACCGCTTGAAGCAACGGTATAATGTTCAATGCTCTTATAATGTTATGCATATTCAGGAGAAATAATTTTTGTTTAGTGTTTAAAACTGCAGTCTGCCTGCAGAAGGAGAACATTAAGCAGGATTAAATTTGTGTAAATAGGGGTCATAATTAAACTTCCTCTTTTGTATGATACACCGCTTAATTGACGGAAGAGTAATGCAGTTTTGGGGGTAATACAACAACCTAAGCCATGGCGCGACCTTGTGTTACACGTTACATGCAAGTGCTGAAGAAAACGTTCTGAACTGTATCGTAGGGAAGAGAAAGAAGCCAAACGAAAATTTTAGCAGAATAAAAGAACTCATACGCCTACATGAACGTATAAGAACACAGTACGTCTTGCGTACTTATAAATGCACATACATACATATAATATATATATATATACGTACATACTTACATACATACATACATACATACATACATACATACATACACACAAACACATACATACATACATACATACATAAACACACAAGAATATGTACATGGAATACAACTAGTTATCACATGCAGAACCAGTATTTTTAAAAATGCGTATAAAATCGCGATTTTCAGACTACTGTAAATAATACGACCTTACGACTGACTGAACCCGTAAAATAAAATGCATATGCTTTTGATCTTGCTTATTGAAGCGTGCAGGAGCTAGTCTCAATTGTGGGGGAAAATCGAATCGGAAATTTTTGTTTTAGATTCGATATCAGCCGGCCTTAACACCGCCAACCAGCAGAGTGAAACCACATCCGTAGTAATAAGCCTGATGTGCTTCGTTTCCTATACCGTTACAAATAATCTTATATATTTAAATTCAAGTGTGGCTACAAGACAAATATTTTTTATGGTTCTGTTTCGCCGAACTTCCATTGTAATGCAACATTATAACAGGGTTCTCTACTGTTATCATAAGATACAAACAGACTGGAGTGAATTTAACCCAGGACTACGAATTTAAAAAAAGTATATTTGTTACATTAATTATCTACAGATTGTGTAGTTTCAAATTCGAAAGTGCAGAGTGTTCAAAAACGTGCAAACGTGTGTAATAACGGCCTAAGCTCCTAATTTTCCCAGTGGCATAAGAAATTCGTGAGTCAGTGAAAAAAAAAAAGTGCCTGTATGAAAGAAGCGAATAATTTTTCTGCTTGTTTGATTTGTTACTTGTGTTTAAAGAGCAGACATTTTCCTTGTCAAGGAACACACACGGGCCACCAACCACGTTTATTCAGTCATGGACTACGACTAACGAAACCAACGAAAAACATGGAGTTAGGAGTAACCAACATTTGCTATTTACGCATTTATGGCTTTCAGAAAATAGGTGTCAGTGGCTTCGACTATATAATGTAGAATGCTAGGATGTTTAGTCAGTGAACTGGAAAAGGTGTGGAATGAACCTAGTCGTGGGCCAATTTCAGGTACTATCCCGGCACACACCTAGAAGGACAGAGGAATCTTGTGAAAACAGTCATTATACCCGCTTCATCGTTCGCGATTCGGCCATGTCAGAGTTCATGTGGTTAGTCGCCGACCTCTCATCCACAGAGACTGGGGTCGATACAAGGCCAGTCTTTATAGGATTTATGGTGGATACAGAAAGAATGGGAGAGGTTTTGTTCCGATTATTTCTATTTTTCCTTGTCAATGGCATTCCAGCTATCCTCACTCTTATTACTTCACTCAGCTATCACCGACGCTGTACAAACACAACAGTTGACAGCACCGTTAAATAAAACACTTTCCTCTCTCTATCTCGCTCGAGATTCAAACCTGAAACCTAAACAAATCAAGTCCGAAGCTCTATCGCTTAAGCCATCGATATTTCCGTTGGACAAGGGCCGAAATAAAATAGGAATATCATCCAGCAACACCAATATTAATTTCGTTAGAGTGTACAGGGTCGTGATGTGTGATGTTGTCTCTCGTATTTTACCCTCTGGTCAAGAAGGCGAGTGGTCTATCAGGCATCTTGAGTGTGGCGGTAAAAAAAAAAGAGTATTGGAAACTCGTACTGAGGATAGATCACCGATCCTTTCGACTCTTCACAGAGGCTTCTCGATGACAGAAATAAACCACTCCTAAAGAGGAAATACCCACTTCGGACCGTGTATCCCTGAAATGTAGTGATTAAATAAAAAAATTTAACGTTACTAGCTAGCTAGGATTTGTACTTTCTTGGAAGTTATACCTGATGAGTCACGTAACTGAAACGGTAATATAAACTCAAAATATTCTCGAGATGACACTTCAATTTGCTACCCACACATGCACAGCTCACGTACATTTAAACAATTACAGTACAATGGCAAATATTGGTACTGACTGCTGCCACATTAACTAACTTCGCAATTTCTTAATACAGTGCTTCTTATGGTTGTCACAGCAAACTTACATTATTCACCTGAACAGAATTAACCGATAGGT
>Ga0209628_10004605_pt1 | contig 10019 bp, 6 predicted proteins | sample TergutCu122P4_FD_187285 | JGI IMG/M metagenome (GOLD analysis project Ga0209628, IMG submission 187285) | Cubitermes ugandensis P4 segment gut microbial communities from Kakamega Forest, Kenya - Cu122 P4 (SPAdes) (version 2) | ecosystem: Host-associated > Arthropoda: Insects > Digestive system >... | reverse complement strand
AATAGTATAAGAGTATTTAGATTACAGAAGAGGATAATCAGAATTATGTTAGGATGTAAAAGTAGAGATTCATGTAGGAAATTATTTATTAGTCTTAAGATTTTACCATTACCCTCACAATATATTTTTTGTCTCCTCCTTTTTTAGTTAAAAACAAGTATTTGTTTTCCACAAATAATGAATTACATCCCATCGGTACTAGACAATACCAAAATTTGCATCAACCTTCTGCCAACTTAACTAAGTATTAATCTGGAGTTTACTGTATGGGAATAAAGTTATTTAATAGTCTCCCCGCATTTATAAAACAGGAGTTTAGCAATTATAACAAATTTGTACCTCTTTTAAAAAAATTCTTATGTGAGAACTCATTTTATTCTTTGGAAGAATTTTACGACTTCACCAAACCTAGATAGTAAGCCCTTCTTAAATGTATGTCACCACATCGCATATGCATAGATCTAAGGGTCCACAAATGTTATCATCCCAATTTTATTGATTGTTCTTTAGAAATACCTACTGAAATTATTGTAATTATTCTTATGTTATAACTTGAATCCAAACATTGTTAAAGGATACATTATTTAACAACAACTTTATGACCCTGTATAGATTTAAGGCACTTGATTATTTCCATATCCATGCGGTCGTTGACCTTGTAATGGATCTATGGAAAGTGAAATAAATACAAATACAAATACAACTGATGGTTTGAAAGTGTTAGTGATATTGTAGCATTCTTCCAGAATTCAAACCATGTACAGTGTAACACAGAACTACTCTACATACTTTGATCAAGGGCCTTATTCACAGATCTTTGAAAGTTATTATTCAAGAAACATAAAGAGAAAACAGAACAACTGGCGTTGTTTTAAATAAATGTACACACCACAGGGCAGAGCCACATGGTAATTTCCTAAACTGTGTACTGCAAACTGTTCAGAGAGAATGGAAATATTCATGTCCTTACTGGCCCCTGAGCTATGAAAATGGTGTAACTTTAATGGTGACATTATTCCCTGAGGGTCAGAAAGTATAACACCCTTTGCCACCACACATCACTTGATAAATTTAGAATAGTTTTAAAACCCTCCTTGAAATTCAAAGCTTTGGGATGTTACTTGATTTCGCCTTTACCAGGCTGTTTCACTACCAAACATCATCAGAACTTCAGCGTAAGTTATTGACTACAGTGGATTATCTTATTCCTTGTTACTACACATCAGTTGTAAAAATTCTTAAAGAAAACTTTTATCATTCATGAGGTCTTTGCTGTTCTGGCATGACCACAAGGACCAGATACTACACTATCTTAACCTCCAGTGTAATGTCTTAGGCTGCAGTGACCTTACAAATCTTACATATGGTTGCCAGACATCATCAGAACTCAAATTAGAGATGGGTCACGTGACAGTAATGGTGTTACTATTATCCCTCAGCTCTCTAACGGTATTTCAACCTCCTTAAGACTCTTTTTAACGTCTTTTCTGCCTATTGAACTTTAGTCTTTTACATTCCCTGTTCCATTGATAAGACGTGTAAATTTTTATTTAAAATTATGTATAACAGAACAGGGAAATGGGATATTGCAGTACATGTTAACTGGCTGTTGGAGTGAAGAATTATGGTTTGATTTCCAGCAGGGCAAGAACATTTTTTTTCTTCTCCAAAGCATTCAGACCTCCTCTTGGGCCAAGATAGCCAACTTTTTAATGGGTACCAGGGGATTATTCCTTGGTGTTAAAGCAGCCAGCGTTTGAAGTTGACTGCTCACCTCCATCTAGTGCTGAGGTTAAGAATGCATGAAGCTACGATTCTATTCCCTCGTGTGCCTTCATGTCACTGACCTTAATGAACTGAACTGAACATAATTACTTGTTACTCATTCTGTTGTGCCTTTGTCAAACTTTCACCAGGTGCTGAAATGATGTGTTTTTAATATTGTGATAATGGATGTAGGGATGGCATAATTGGTATAGCAACTGGAATACAGACTGGATGTCTGAGGTGACGTGTTTCAATTCTAGGCAGGGGCAGAAGGTTTTCCTATCGTTCAAAGTGTCCAGAGTGGCTCGGGTGCCTACCCAAAAGATAATAATTAGAACTGTGGCAGGTGTTAAAAGAAAGTGTCTAATGTAGTAAATTATGTAAGTAGTTTAATATGCTTACTCTTGCAAGTGAATTTGTATTCTGGTTACTAAATTTTGTGTGGAAAACTTGAACAATATAAATTCAGATATATGCTATTTAAACACAGTATGTTAATATGACCTTCATACAGCAAATTCTGACCTCAGTAAATATCAAAAAATGAGTATACATTTATTCCATAATCTTGATTTGAAAGTATTGAGGCCTGCATTGTAAAGTATCTCTCATCTCATTCCTACTTTGAAGAATTTACCTCAACCTAAAATTCTTAAGCTTTAAGGACACATGTAAAATATTTCTTGGTCTGTCATGCACGTTGGCGTACTATGTGTCTACTTTTCTTGTATCTGAAAACTATTTTCACAGTTATGTTGCATCAAGCATTGACCTTTTTTTGGTGTGTGTGTGTGTGTAATTTTTACTTAACTTTGCATATGTTGTACATGATGTCCATAAATAGACTGCATGTGTACATTTTTATATTTATATTTGTGCCAAGTATTTACTATAGTTTATATGTGAAATGAGTTTTGCACTTGATTTATGACATATTCTGCATCCTTTGGCTCAGCTCAACAAAGGACATGCAGAATGTAAATGAATTACATTCTATTCTGTCACAAAATATACAAACATAACCGGATTTTATGGTGCTGCTGCCACCAATTACAACTTTTGTGTTTATTGTATTCTGCGTGTAGTTTATGTCTTCACGAATTTTGAAAATGCCAGTATGTTACCACAAAGTATTCATTTGTTCATGCCACATTTAAAGTGGCATGGCCTCCAGAAGTCATAACAAAAAAAGAAATGTTTTGATTCAAGAGATCTGTTGCCAATTTGAAGGCAAACTTGCAAACGTGAAGCAGTAGTGGATATCCGTTACATAGAAACATTCAGTGCTGAAATTCAGAAATTACCTGATGTTCATTTTTGTAGTGTGTGTCAGAGTTTTGTAAATTTATTATAGTTGACTTCTTTATGTTTGTATGTATTTTGAAAATTTACATTTAGAGATTTCAGTTTTCAGTATTTGTGTATGATTTCATACTGTCACCAACCAGAGTCTCCAGTATCATTGTAACTTGCAGGACAAACTATGGCAGTGTTTTCTCCAGGGTTCTGAGTCAGCCTCTGATCCAACAACAGTTGAAGTGTCACGCATTGATCGCATGGGTATGGATTCAGCTAAATTACACTGTTGCTCTAAGGCACAGAATCCCACATGCAAGCGGCTGTGTCTGAAGACATTCTCAAATGAGTGGACTAGATCATGGGATGAATTTAATCGAGAGTGTCTGTCAGAGCTTTCAGAAGCGAGTCTCATCCACTGTATTGATGAAGGTAATGTGGTTGATGTGTGTTTGTACATATTGGTACATATTGTTTTGTCCCTGCAGCAGTGTATCAAAATGGACTATTATGCATTATTCTAAGGGGAAAACTTTAATTTGAAAGGTGGCATAAAACTTTCTGTCTGACTGGATAATGTTGATTTGTTCTGGGATTTGAATTAGCTTTATTATATTACAGCTTAACTTTCAGAAATGTCTTGTAGATCAGATACTTGGGACAGCTATTGTAATTGGGATTGCTTCTGTATCTTGTGCTTTAAGCACATGCTAAATGCTACTCAGAGAATGTGCAATTGTCCTATTTGAACTTTGACTTGCACAGGTGACAAATTCCAAACGCATACTGGCTTTATTTCTTTGGATTGGTATGGAAAACTGATAGCAGACTGTGCATTAGACAGTATTCTCTTATCAAACAGAGAAGAAACAACTTTTCTTTTATTGTAACTAAATTTAAAATGGTTACCCTTTCAAGAACCAAAACAAGTGCTTTTACTTTTTTGGTTTTGCATTTCACTTTAGTTGGAACATACCCAGTCCTGTCTAGCTTTATTCTCAGCACAACAATATCTCTGGTTAGTGGATGTAGAATCCCTTGCTATGTAAAATCACTTGTCTGTGTAAAATAGATACATCACAATTTTGTCACCCACTATGCTGCTGTCGTTTAAGAGATGTAAGATATGTTATAAATGTATATTTTAAGTTTTTATTTATCTAAAATGGATTAATATGTAATTTTTGAAACCTAAGGACAAAGACTGTTTGGTTTCAAAATGTACTGTAGAAGTTTATTGTGTAGTTTTCAGTATTTTGTTTTGTAATTGAAGAACATGAGATGTACTGGATGATGCACTCTGTAAAGCTGTGCCTACCTGGTTGATATTTTGCTGCATGTATGTACTTCACAAACGATTTGATTCAGTTTCCATTCTACCTGTTCCATCAGTGATTTGACATGTTTCCACAAAGAATTACATTTTGTTTTAATCAGTTGAAGAGCCATGTGAGCTGGGCTGTGAAGGTCTGAGTTACTGCACAAATTTCAACAACCGACCCACAGACCTCTTCCGTAGTTGCACGCGGATAGCCGATGACGCTGCGAGGTATGATGTGGCACTGTGGCAACAACAGGGGTACTTGGGGCTCCCTGGACTACAGTTACCTGTGCGGAACATTTCACGGTGCTCCCCCAACATGTGGAAGGCAGTCGCATGTGCACTACAGATCAAACCTTGCCACAGAAACACACATGCTAACAGAATCTGCAGGTACAAGTTATGTAATGGTTTGATGTACTCAAATGTATACCTTGCCTTCATACCTACAGGTCGATGCTAATAGCTTTAAACACCATTTTTTTCCTTCCTCATACAAATGGAAAGTTATATTTATTGATGAAATGTATCCCATTCATAGTAGATGTGACAGTGATTGTAATAGCCATGCCACATGTCAGAGTAGCTTTAGAAATCTCGGAATGGAAGACATTAAACTAATGTATAAGAGTTAGCTAACATTAAAAGATTCCATAAATGTAACAGTTTCTCAACTATCTGTATTACTGTTATCTTCTCAAGGAGGATTCTGCTGTACAGAGTTCATTAGTGGGGAATGTTATTGAATTAATTTACTTGGAACTTCATACTTCCTTACCTAACATTGTTATATTAATTATATCAAGAATATTAAAATGAATTACATAAGAAACATATTTGGAGGAAAAAAAGGAATTTAAAAGAAGTTCAGTTTCAAACTAGAGGAAATGAGACCACTGAAGATCTCAGATGTATATACATATATCTATGTATATGTATGTGGATTTTCGGATATGTTGTGAGAATGCGTGATCAGGTGAATGAAGATGAGGTGTGTGTGATATGTAGCATGGATGAAGGATTAGAATGAGAAATGTGAAGAAATTAAAGGGAAGAGATCACATGGGAGGTATGGGCAAAGATTTGACAGTGATTATAAAATGAATGTTAAAAGATAGAGAGGACTGTGAACTTAATTTATCTGGCTCAAGGAAGAGACCAGTGAACACTGTAATAAACATTCATAAAAGGCAGAGAATTACTTGTGTTGCTGAGGAACTACAGACTTCTCAGAAGTTTCTCTGCCCTATAGAGTTATTCTGTAATATGAATTGTCTTCAGTGTGACAACATTAATTTTAATGAGTGGGAAAATCCCTGGTTCTATGTGATAAGCTGTAATGCTGTATCAGTTTCACATAACATAACTTATGTGTTTGCAGAGAGGATTGTTTTGAGCTACTGAGCCAGTGTATGGACTGGTCACGCATGCCTACAGGCCACAATGCAGGATCTCTGTGTTCTCGTCTCTCTCCAGAGAATCCAGATACTCCTTGCATCTCACTTAAAGCATTTCTTGAGCCTAGTGACAACCCTTATATGCAACCACAAGATGAAGTGAGCTCACCCTGTAAGGGTGATCCTTGCAATAACAGTGAGGTGTGCTCCGTCAACAGGAATTGTGCTTCTGGTCGACCTTGTCCACCCTATCGGTGCTCTCCAGGTGAGGGGGCCAAAATGTTAGGTTGAGTCTAAGTTTTTTTCTGACAGTGGTGTGTTACAATAAGCAGGACTATTATTTTGGACATTGCCTTTTTCTTGAGGCTTTAAAAATACGACATGTTAGACAGAGTATCTGTTTCAATTATCAGATATGGAGGGAGTGAAATTTCTTGTGCAGCTGGGGCCTAGAAGACAGAGCTAGTCTGTCACTGCAGTTAAAATGATAGCAATTGTAGACAGAGCTAGTCTGTCACTGCAGTTAAAATTATGTCAGTTGTAGAGAGAGCTAGTCTGTTACTGCAGTTAAAATTATGTCAATTGTAGACAGAGCTAGTCTGTCACTGCAGTTAAAATTATGTCAACTGTAGACAGAGCTAGTCTGCCACTGCAGTTAAAATTATGTCAATTGTAGACAGAGCTAGTCTGCCACTGCAGTTAAAATTATGTCAATTGTAGACAGAGCTAGTCTGTCACTGCAGTTAAAATGACAGCAATTGTAGACAGAGCTAGTCTGTCACTGCAGTTAAAATTATGTCAGTTTTAGAGAGAGCTAATCTGTCACTGCACTTAAAATTATGGCAATTGGCAGTATTTTGAATTTGTGTTTAAGGAGGAATTTGGCATTAAAATTTGTTTCCATTCTACTTTGCAAGACATTTTGGGCTTTTACTTGATGAAGGTGTTAATACTTTATTATTATTATTATACATTTTTGTGCAACGCTGATGGTATATTTTTTCAACACTGCTATAGGAACATATGATCTTACAAAAATATAGCTATTTCCTAATTTCTCAATATTTTCTTATTCTCCATTGAAATGACATTGATATTAAAATAATTTTCAGGGTGCAAGCTGGGTGAGGTGTCTCAGTACGTTGTCCCTCAGGGCTCCTACGTGCGCATCCCCATTGCAGTGAGACAGAAGGATTGCCTCAAGATATGTCAGTGTTCATCACAGGGGGTAGTTGAACGTTGCCAGCCCATGCCTTGTTACACTCTGGACTCATGTTGGCTTGCTAATCGTAAAATTGGTAAGCAACTGAAAAATAGTATATTTGATTATGAGCAATATGAGATGCTGATGACATGGAAAAAACAAGGAATACACATAAAATATTGACCTGGAAACCTCATGGGAAGAGGTCCACTGTCACATTTCTTCTTCTTGCAGTGCCCTTTTTGTTTTACCTGTTGATGGGCAGAGGGTCTCCAGTCCTCCTCATGTTTTTAGAGTTCTTGTCAGCCCTTTTCTCTTTTCTTAATGCCTTCAAGTACCTGGCTTAACTTTCTTGTTATAGGCCATACCACAGATCTCCTACCTTTAAATTCTAATTTTTCCACTATTTTCAGTATTGTTTTTCAATCCATTCCTTTTAACAACTCTAAATCACTATAATCATATTTTCTAATTCTATTAGTAGGTTTTTTATTACAGTTTCTCTAAACATTTTGTATGAATTGGCTGTGTTTTGCTTTTATCACTTAGAATGAAGATATAGATATGAGGTTGATATAAAAGTTGGGCTATATTATAAAAATGATATCTGAACGTATGAACTACACTGAGCAGGTGTAGGATCTATTGTTAAGGTTTGTGATGGTGAAGAGGTTCCATATGAACAGAATTTCATGTCAGGTGAACCATTCGTACTTGACTGTTCCATGGAGCAAGCTGAAAAGTACGATATTTAATTATAAACAATTACATAACAATCTGACCTACTGACTTAACTCCGCAGAGCAGAATCCTTATCGGGAAGCTAACATTTCCTCACCTATACAAGAAATTTCCCACATTCCTTGGAACCCATGGAACCATGTTCACAACAGCCTGTCACTTGTCTTTATCTTGAGCCAGATTAATCCAGTTCATGCTCTTCCATCCCTTTTCTTTTAGGATCTGTTTTAATATTTTCCTCTCATCAATGTCTAGGTTGCCTAAGTGGTTCTGTCCCACCCTAATATATGCAATGTGCACTGTCCACCTCACTTTCTTTGATATGATTACCCTACCAATATTTGGAGAGGAGTAAAAATTATGAAACTCTTAATTATTTAGTTTTTTTCCAGCCTTTTAGTTTGTTGATATGTGGACAGATGGGGAAAAATTATGCTACAAGTTCCAACATGGGAATTTAATATGTTTAACAGTTATACTGTTATAACGCATTGTGCAGAACATGTGCGAATAATGTACAATATTAACATCATTGATGGCAACGGTGTTCCTTGAAATAGTATTTAACAGAGTGATACCTAAACATTCATTTGGGTTTCCAAGCGATTGGTTAGTGTGGCTGAATTCGTACATCACATCATAGGTTTTATTTATATTCTCCATAGCAGCTGTCAATAACATCTGAAATAGAAAGATATGACACACAGGTAGTTGATAGGACAAATGCAGGCAGTCAGTAACACTGCTCTCATGATAGCCTGATGTCTAAGGAATGCCCACAGTACTTGATTTCAACAAATTGTTTGTGTCTTCAGAATAATTACTGATGTACCATTCATTTCTGAGAGTATAAAGTGCTTTCAAGAACTTTCTTTCACTTTCATGTTTGCCGTGTTTTCACTGAAGAGATTAAAGTGTTATGCCTCTGCTGATTGTATAACCGAACAAAAACAAGAATTTCAAACCAGCATGCGCAGGATGAATACAAAACACATTTGAGCATATCTGGGACTGTTCTAGTAATGGACATTATTTTTAGGTGCTATACCTGCATGTTTTTTTTACAGAACATGGCACGTGGTTCTACATTGACTGCAACATATGCAGCTGCTATGCAGGTGAGATCACATGCAGGAAGAAGCAGTGTGAAGTGACATCACTAGGAGTACTGGACCCTGCGTACACCAGTTTGCCTTGCAACTGCCTGCCACACCACGTTCCAGTCTGTGGACGCAATGGTAACACCTATCCCAGCTCATGTCTGGCCAGGTAAATCCATCTCTTGAATACTTGTACATTATTTTGGATGATATCTATCTACTTGCTTGATATGTTATATACATAGTCATCTTCCTTTATGCACGTACACAAGAAAAGGGTATAGGTTATCAAAAAGATTAAATTAGGTTCAGTGTGCAAGATCTTATGTTCTCTCGGTGGTGACTCTGATGATAACTGTCAATGGGGATGAGATGTGTACTCAGATAGGTGGATAGTAATATTCCCGAAGAATTTGCTGCATTCATTACCAGGGTAGCTGAAACTGACGATATAAGTAGGCTGTCTCTCTGGACATCAGCATCCATCTGCCAGACTACACATCATCACAGCATCACAGGAAAAAACATAATATGTGTACATTATGTTACAGAAAATATTTTTAGATAAAAAAGTGCTCCCTAGGGTTTTCAAAAAACTAATTTGTATGAACCAACATCTCGATTTGTTTGTCTAGAGTAACTCATAGCTCAAATCATATATACTGCTACGCTACAAATAAAATTTTTAACATATTTAGCCTTGGAAATGTAATTTTATTTTTGATATGTTTTCTTTCTCTCCAGAAACTAAATTAGACTTCAGAAGTCTGACAGCTATTGATTATTGTAGTTTGACATGTTTCTGATTCCACTCAATTTATAAGTTACTGTATTTTTGTCATTACACAGCACTGAATACAATGAGAATGTGATGCTTCTCAGAGGTGCATGCATATGAAATTCTGTGTGTTAGTTCACAAAAATCAAAGACAATCAATCAACCAAAGATGTTTATGTTGCAGATGTGCAGGGCTGAAGGATGCAGATTTTGAATTTGGAAGTTGCTCTGACAAGGATCCATGTGATCCTAACCCATGCAGTGAGGGAAAACACTGTGTTCCTGCTAGGGAAGTGTGCCTTTCCATGTTTCATAAGCCATGCCCACAGTTTCAATGTGGTAAGTTCATGTTTACTTTGACTTGTTACACTTTGTTACAAGTTTCTGTATGTCTTATGTAAAGTAGGGAAGTGAA
>Ga0209628_10004603_pt1 | contig 10020 bp, 5 predicted proteins | sample TergutCu122P4_FD_187285 | JGI IMG/M metagenome (GOLD analysis project Ga0209628, IMG submission 187285) | Cubitermes ugandensis P4 segment gut microbial communities from Kakamega Forest, Kenya - Cu122 P4 (SPAdes) (version 2) | ecosystem: Host-associated > Arthropoda: Insects > Digestive system >... | reverse complement strand
GGTATCCCGAAGTCGCTCAAGCGACCGTCAAAACAATAAAAGGCAAAAAAGTGCCGATTACAGTCGTTAACCGCAACCAAATCAGCTTTGAAAGCGCCCGGGGCGAGACCTATCTCATCACCCAAATACCGGTTGTTGCGAAAGTGAAAGACGTTAGTAACCTGACCGTCACCAAAACAAATGCCTCATCAGCAACACTCACCTGGGATAAAAGCGCCGATGCCGTTTCTTATAACATCTATTACGCCGTCGAAAGCGAGCCAACCTATCAGTTAGCTACCCAAGCGACAGGAACAAATGTTACGGTCAATGCAATCACACTTGCCAAAACCAAATTAGTCACATTCAAAGTGACAGCCGTCGACGCCAACCTACGCGAAAGCAAAGGCCTAACCGCTGTCTTGACCCCATAGTATCAACGGCATCCCTACTGTTTAAGATTCACAAAACAATAAAAATATAATTATGAAACACTCCTTCTCCGCTCGCGCGGATTTCCACATTCCTCTGTCCCCTTTGCATCCCACTACCCTCTTTACATCCCCCTGCCCCCCTGCCTGTCGGCAGACACGACTTCAAAGGGAGAATGGGGGAAAGAGGGTGTTCGTGTGTCCCGTAATATTTATATTACTGTTATTTCTCACAACAACCATCTCAGCCCAAACCCTGCAATGGCAGGAAATAACCCAAGGCGTATGGAAATCATCCTACGGCAAGCCCGATGCCTTTAATTTATTATCAGCCGCCGGCAGCCAGCCCAACCAGGCAGCCATCGAAAAGATGGGCAAAGCCTCTTTACCGCCTATTATGAACGACATCAAAGCCGAAACCATCAACGGTCAAGTGTACCTCCGCTTCCCTTTAGCACGAGACGAGCAGATTTTCGGCCTGGGTCTCCACTTCAAAGCAGTGCATCAACGCGGAAAGATTCTCGACCTTCGTATGGATCATTACAGTGAGAATAAGGACGTTGGCCGCACGCACGCGCCGGTTCCTTTCTATGTGTCATCGCTCGGTTACGGCGTTTTTATTAACACCGCAGAGTTTCTCACCGTCTATGTAGGCTCGGCCGTACGTAAAGACAGCAAAGACCCACCGGAGGTGAAAGACCGCAACACCGACCGCACCTGGTCGTCACACCCCTACTCGGATGTGTTGGAAGCATTGATCCCGGCTAATGGCGTCGAGGTGTATATCTTTGCAGGGCCAACACCCTTAGACGCCGTTCGACGCTATAACCTGTACTGTGGCGGCGGCTGCCTGCCTCCACGTTGGGGGCTTGGTTTTACACAACGCGTACACCGCCTCTACACAGCCAACCAGGTGATAGAAGAAGCCAATGAGTTCGAGAAACGGGGATTCCCGCTCGATTTTATCGGATTAGAACCCGGATGGCAGTCACGCGCCTACCCGTGTACGTTTGAATGGGACAAAGGACGCTTCCCCGACCCGGCAGGATTCGTTCAGACCATGCTAAAAAAAGGCGTCCGTATCAACCTGTGGACAAACCCATACGTATCGCCCGAATCACCGATATTTAAAGAGATAGAACCGCTAACCGGCTCACATACGGTATGGTGCGGCGTCGTCCCCGACTTCAGTTTGCCAAAAGCACGGGAGATATTCGCGGCACAAATTAAAAAATCACAGATAGACATCGGTGTGAGCGGGTATAAGTTTGACGAGGTCGATGGCAATGATAATTATCTATGGCCGGATGTCGCTACATTCCCTTCCGGTAACAGCGCCACGAAGTTGCGGTCAACGTATGGCGTATTGACGATGAAACTGACCGATGCGATATACCGGCAACGCAACCAGCGGACGTATGGATTGGTACGCGGCACCAACGCCGGAGGTAATAACCTGCCATACGTTATCTATAACGATTATTACAGCCACCAGGATTTTATCACCGCATTGATCAACAGTTGCTTCTGCGGCGTTTTGTGGACGCCCGAAGTGCGCAGCTCGCGGACGGGCGAAGAGTGGTTACGCCGTTTTCAGTCGAATATCTTCTCGCCTTTGGCTATGATAAACGCATGGAGCAGCGGTACAAAACCCTGGTCTTTCGACAGTGTAACCACGCAGGTACAATACTACGCCAACCTGCGCATGCAACTTATGCCCTATTTTTACACAGCATTTGCGTTGTATCATTTTGAAGGCACCCCCCCTTTCCGCGCCATGGTGCTCGAAGCGGGATTCCAAACCGATAACACGACCGAAATACGCAATCAAAGCCTTGAAGCCAATCCTTACTTGGAAGCGGTAGGACGCGAATGCAGGGACCAGTATATGGCAGGCGACTATCTATTAGTAGCCCCAATGTTTACCGGTGAGACATCGCGCAGAGTGATCCTGCCACAAGGCCGATGGTATGATTTTTACACCGGCGAGTTTGCTGGCGAAAGCCAGGTTATTACCGTAAAGCCGGGCTTAGACCGAATACCGGTGTTTGTGAAGGACGGAGGCCTTATCCCTATGATGGAGAACCGCCTGCACGCCCCTGCAAACGGCGACAAGGCGGCGATTGAAATACGCCACTACGGCGAAAAACCCGGCCATTACCTACTATACGACGACGACGGCGAGACCTACGACTACGAAAAAGGCATCTATACCTGGCGCGAAATAACGGTTACAAAAAACCGAAAAGGCCAATGGGAAGGCGCTATCTCTAAACCCGAAAAAGGCAAACCTGACAACATCGGCAAAGTTACTTACCGTTTTATGACTTTGTAAGTTACCACTATGGTGTATAAGGCTCAACACCAAAAAAAATGATTTTCATGGACATTGCTTCACTTCGTAAAGCGATAATATAATTAAATTTTAAATGATGAAATGTTCCATCTGACCTTAGTGTTAAAAATTAAAATATAAACAGATGAAAAATCTATTATTTATTTCGTTCTTGTTTTTTGCTTTGTGCAGTTGCCATGAGGCAAACCGCCGAAAGGTTGAAATAGCCAGTCCTGACGGCCATGTTGTCCTGCGGGTTTCAACCGGGGCATCATTAACCTTTGACGTGCTTTATAAAGGCACGGTAGTAATAGCCGAATCGCCGATGGGTATAACCGTCGATGAAGTCAATGCCGGTAAGAAAGTCTCGTATATAGCAGAGCAACGCTACGAAGAACACACCGTTAATCGCTGGATTGGCATTCACGATACCATTGTAAATCATTACAATGGAGTCAAAGTCACATTGAATCATCCCGTTTTCAAAAGTTTTTGTTTGGATTTGCGCGCATTCAACGACGGAGTAGCATTTCGTTTTACTATCCCCGGAGCGGGGCAGCGTGCAGTACACGGCGAGCCTACTACGTTCCGCCTTCCGGAAGGCAGTACTGTGTGGTATCACGATTTCTATATGCACTACGAAACAGAGCATGTCAAGAAAACAATTTGTGAAGTGAAAGAAGGCGAATGGATGGCGCCTCCGGTTACCGTCAAACTGAAAGACGGCTTAGGCTATCTTTCTATCAGCGAGGCGGCTATTAGCAACTATTGCGGGATGGGTTTCCAGAGCGATGGTAAGATGGGGATGGCTATTCGCTTGGCACACGAGCAGCCTGCCTCTTATCCCTTTGTACTCCGTTACAGCGAAGAAGACGTCAAACGCTTAGCTTTGCCGCCGGTTATAGAAGGCGACATCATCACCCCATGGCGAACCGTTGCCATAGCGCCTGACCTGACCGCGTTAGTGAACACGGATATATTGTACAACCTGTCGCCCGAACCCGACAGGAAATATTTTCCGGAAGGACGTTTTGCTGACTGGCTCAAGCCGGGACGCGCCGCCTGGGGATACCTGTTCACGGTACCACGAACGCTCGAAGGGATGAAATTAGTCTCTAAAAACGCTGCAGAGATGGGCTTTGAATACCATGTCGTAGAAGGACACTGGTCACGCTGGCCGGTTGAACAACAAAAGGAGTTTATTGATTACTCACGTAAGCTGGGGGTGAGAATACTTCTGTGGAAACACTCCAAAGAAATCTGGGACGCAAACGAACGGCTCAAGTTCTTCGACCATATCTCAAGCATCGGCGCTGCCGGCGCTAAGATAGACTTCTTCGACCATGAGGCCAAAGAAATAGAAGACCTGTATCTGTCGTGCCTCAAACTGGCCGCAGAGCGCAAACTGCTTCTCGACTTCCATGGCGCATCCAAACCGGCGGGCGAAGCAAAGACCTGGCCTAATGAGATATCCCGCGAGGCTATCAAGGGTTTTGAATCACGGGGCCCTTGGGCGCGTCATAATGTAACCCTGCCCTTCACGCGCATGGTAGCCGGACATGCCGATTATACGCCGATGCACTTCGGCGACCGCAAGGCCGAGACGACCGATGTACATCAGATTGCATCCGCTATTATCCTGACAGCGCCCCTGTTGATTTACGCAGCCGACCCCGCTGATATGCTCAAACATCCGGCCGCTGCAGTCATCAAACAGATACCAAGTGTATGGGATAAGACGCTCGTACTCGAACCGAGCGCCATCGGCGAAGTAGCCGCTTATGCACGCAAAAAAGGTGATAACTGGTTCGTGGCTGTTTTGAACGGCGCCGAAGCCCGCACCATCACCATCAACCTGTCGTTCTTAGGCAGCGCCAACTACCAGGCCACTTTTGTACGCGACATCAAACCGACCGAACAGCTCATCTCTTTCAGCGGTAAACGCCTCTCTTTCGGCGCTAAAAACGGCGCCCTCATCAACACCTTAGGCCCAACAACTTTCAACGACCGGCTGATCATCGACCTGCAGCCCGCAGGAGGCTTCGTCGCCGTCTTCAACAAACAGTAAAAAATGAAACCTTTACTAACCACATTACTATCCCTCTCTTTTGCATGTGCCCCAGCACAAGCGCAAGAAAATGCCGCCTTGACCACGCTCGAAAACGCACCCAATGTGATTGATATCAGAAATGATACTGTCTATTTAATCAACGGCAAGACCTATTCCTTCACAGTGGATACCCCCGTCGATGAAGGATTAGTCAGTACTGGCCTAAAATTCAGCGAAATAAGCCATCAATTCGGCACTAATGGCACACAACCCTTTGCTTACGACGTAATAGACATCTACCGGCACCGGAAAATGCAAGGAACGCTTGTAACAGGCGATGCTATCGTGTTAATTAGCGGACAATCAAGGAAAAACTACCCCGTACAAGTAAGAAGTGGAGCGCTCAATCCGGTATTAAAAGCCAATAGAAAGACCATGACAGTCGACACTCAGGGCGAGCTCATCCTCGATTTCATCGCCGGACAACGCTCGCCTAATGCCACCGTCCGTTTTGATATCCCGAAAGGGATAACCGTCACTCCGGATAATACAACGGCCAACATCATCGGACGAGGAGAAGTCACGTTACGTAACCTGCCCCAGCAATCCATCGGACGGACAGGCACCAATTATTCGTACAATAAAGTAGGCGAAGCCATCATTTCGGACAACGGCGACGCGGGACAAACGCTGACATTTATGGCTATCGACCTGCGTCCGCTGAACGGCATCGACATCCGTTTAAGAATAAAAGACGTAAAAATAGCCAACGAACAGGCCTATATCTTTCATGCCTTCTACTCCACTTCCGAGCCGGAGGTCTACCACAGCGTTTCAACGCCAATGAGTACCGCCTTTATTGAAGGTGTGCGTACCATTTCAGACCTCCATCGCGAGATGCCTGTAATGTTCACCTTGAAAGAGACGCCCGACCTGTACCTGAAACCGGTTATCCGGTGGACGCCCCCAACCGGCGCAAAAAATATCTCTCTGATGATATCAACAGATGGAGGCCTCAACTGGTACACAAATAAAACCCTCAAAGCGAATAGCTCGTTTGTGACTCCGGAAAATCTGAAACCGAATGAGACTTACCACTTTAAATTGATGATAGAAGGCGGACACAATACCGGCGAATCAAATGTCATCGACCTCTACACAGGCAAGATAGATGTCAAAGCATTCCGGGCGAAAGGCGACGGCCAAACCGACGATACGGATGCCATCAACAATGCCATCCGCTTTATCCATGAGGCAGGTGGCGGCATCCTGTCGTTTACAACCGGCGACTATCCGGTGCGTACCCTTCATCTTAAAAGTAATGTATGGCTACATATAGATAAGGACGCCATTATTCGCTGTCTGCCAGGCCATGACGCACCCGAACCGACCTGGTTTAGCGACCGACCCTATCGCTCCGGACTGTCGCCGACCGACCCTTCACCCTATAACGAACCGGAAAACTATCTCATCAAACAGGATGTAGGACATACTTTTTTTAGAAATACCATGTTTTTTGCAGAGCGGGAAAGCAACATCAAGATTTTCGGAAACGGACGTATCACCGGCAACGGCAACTTAGTGACGAGCGACCGCGTCATGGATAATGCACCCGAAAAACGAGCCGACAAAATGTTCACATTCAAACTGTGTACCCAAATCGAAATCGGCGGTTTCGACATCGGGAAAGACTTGTGGTACGACCCCGATAAGGACGAACCTTATTACATAGAGCAGGGCGGCAGGAAAAACTTCAATACCGACAACATGCTGCAAATCGACCAGGGCGGTCATTTTGTGCTGTTAGCGACAGGCACCGATACCTTGAACGTGCATGACACCTATTTTGCTAAATATAACACATCGAATGCCCGTGATATTTATGACTTTATGGCCTGCAACCATGTCGCTGCCACCAATATCTACTCGAAAGTCAGCTCGGACGATATCGTGAAATTAGGCTCGGATTGCTCTTTAGGATTTACGCGCCCTGTCAAAGACTACAAGGTACGCAATATCATCGGCGATACCAATTGTAATCTTTTTCAGATAGGCTCGGAGACTGCTGACGATATTCAGGATGTCTATGTGGATAACATCTATGTGTTAGGTTCCAACAAAGCCGGTTTTTCTATTTCGACCAACGACGGCGCTGTCGTCAAAAACATCTACCTCAACTCCGGTCATACAGGCAAAATACATTCCCGCTCGATGATGTTTCGCACCCGCGCCCCTTTTTTTATCTCTATCTCAAACAGAGGACGTGTCATCGGCGCCGATGTGCAACGCTTCCGTTTTAGCGAAAACAGTGTCGTCAGGGACGAACTCTTATGTACTAATTCCAACATTGGAAGGGTAGAAAACATTTTCATCAACGACATCGACATCTTTGAAGTGTATGCAGGCAGTTCTTTCAGTGGTCGTCGGTGGGCAGAGTACAGTGGCTCTCAAAACAAAGCAACGCCCATCATTGCAGGCTACAAGTTACCCGACCCTGCCGATGTAGAAGGCGGACTGCCTTTCACATTACCCGACGGTCGTCATACGGGCTACATAACCAACATCCGCTTTAAAGGCGTGAACCTGACAGTCAAAGGTGGTCATCCCGCAGAAGACGCACAGGCTTCGCCCCCCGAATTAGGTGTCGGACGCTACAACGTTGCCGACCTGCGCACCCAGCCCGCCTACGGCTACTGGTTTCGCCATGCCAAAGACGTACAACTGAAAAACTGTACCATCCGTTGCGAAACCCCCGACGCCCGCCACGCCATCGTCTTCGACAATGTTACCGGCGCCGACCTGCAATCCGTTAAGCTCCCCACAGGCTTCGGCGCCGTTACCGCTATCAAAAGCATCCGCTCCACCAACTTAGGATATCGAAGTGGCAATGCACAATAATTATAGAAAAAAAGCGTTTTGTTAATGATGATAAAGGCAGTACTTTTCGATATGGATGGCGTATTAGTTGATTCCGAGCGTCAGATGTGCTTGTCGGCAATTCGTATGTTTGCAGAGATTGGCGTCACCGTTCAACCTGCTGACTTCCTGCCATTTGTAGGGGCCGGTGAGAATCGTTATATAGGCGGAGTGGCCGAAAAATACGGCATAACGTTAGATATAGAAGCCGCCAAGTTACGCGCTTACACTATTTATGGCGAGATAGTGAAGGGTAAGCTTAAGCCGCTTCGCGGTGTTCGCAGTTTTATTAGAAGATGCAGAGCATCAGGCATCAAGACCGTTGTTGCAACCAGCGCCGATTTTATGAAGATGGAAATCAATCTCCGCGAAATAGGTTTACCTGCCGACACTTTCGACGCCACTGTCAATGGCTTAGAAGTAGCGTATAAAAAACCCTCTCCGGATATTTTTCTTATTGCCGCCCAAAAGATAGGGATAGCCCCGGAGTATTGCTTAGTCGTCGAAGATGCCATCAACGGCGTGTTAGCCGCCAAAGCTGCCGGCATGTATTGTTTAGCCTTGACCACCAACTTCAGCGCCGACCAACTTCGGCAAGCCGACTGGATCTGCCGCGACCTATCCCAAGCCCCCTTTTTTCGGTCACGGGAACGGTTCGGGTATTAGCAACCGAAGCATTTCAATTCCAAAATGGTACGATTGGTAGCTAATCTTCTTATCAAAGTATTTGTTTTAATAACGATCTCAATTCCAAAATGGTGCGATTGGTAGTTAATAATTCCTGGTTGGTTTTTCTTTTTCTTTTATATTTCAATTCCAAAATGGTGCGATTGGTAGAAAAACTGCCTCAATAGCAGAAAAATCGGCTGCTTCATTTCAATTCCAAAATGGTGCGATTGGTAGCCGTTGGCTCATAAAAATTTATAGCTTAATTTAGCTATTGATGGGTGCAAAGATAAAGGTTTTTTTGAGAAAAGTTGTCGATGAACAAAAATATTTTTTTAGAAGTATTTTTTTATTCAATTTTTTTCACTTCCTCCTCTTTCAATCAATAGAACCCGTGTCAACCATTCGTAAAAACCCCTTATACCGCTTTTATAGTCTCTCCTCCATGCTTAGTCACACGCGGACGTGTTGAAACTTTTATGCGGTAACGAAACGGAGGTTCAGATTAATAATCATCAGCCCGGCAGGCAGTTCGGCAAATCCTTCCCGATAGAAATAGTCGTCAATCAGTTCAACTTAAGCTGTGTGATTGTTTGCCGGCTCTTACAGGAAATCGACTAACCGTCCTTCGTTGATGGCTATTATCCGTCCTTCTGATGCTTCAGCATAATTTTTCAACCCCTCGAAGGGTTTGAAAAATTCGCCAAGCACCCTGTCATTCGCTTTTTCTTCTTCGTCTTGCGAGCCATCGTAGTTGCTTTGAAAAGGAATGCCGTTGATGGTGAAAAGCGCCCCGTTCCGGTTCGACAATTTTTCGACATTTTCAGCAATGCCTTCAATCTGACGAATGAAAGCCGTTTTCCCGTCTCCGGCATTACCCGTTATGAAGACAAGACGATATTTGCCCTCTTTTATAGCAGAGAGTAACTCCTTATCTAATTTGGTTTTCGTAATAGTTTGCCCTTGCTTCGTGTTCAAAAAAGCAAAAATAAAAGGATTATTATTTTCTTCATTTGGAATTATCCTCACTAAGTTATTTGCTTGCCAAATTGCCCGCACTTCCCCCCAGATGGATTTTATGAACCGTTCCTATTTTCATGCCTCCTTAAAAAAAATCCATATACCTCTCGCTTACTTTCGGCAAATCTTCATCCAATGGGGTACTTCTAAAAACTCCACTTTTTTTACACACTCGTCATTGCGGGCTTGACCCGCAATCCCCTGAAAACGAGGAGATTCTGAATCAAGTACAGCATGACGTGATAGGTTTTTGGTAGTCCCTAATTTTTTCTCTCGTCTGGTTTGACTTATACCGATGGGATTCAAATTGTCGCTTTTTGCCGGATTGTTTCGTTCCTGTCCTGAATCCCCTGAACATGAATCAGTGACAGGATGATGGTTCAGGACAGGCTGTTCCGCCTCACAATGACTGAAAGCGAACATCGTCATTGCGAAAAAGTATCAACGGCATCCCTGCCGTTGAAAAAAGGGAAATGACGAGAAGTAAGACAACGGCAAGATGCCGTTGTTACATTGATTTATCATTGTCACAAGTTTTCAATTTCTCTAATCGATAGTTTTGTAGCCGCAGAAATTTGGTCAAATGGCATTCCAAACTTCTTCAGTTCTTTGGCAATTTCTAC
>Ga0209628_10004602_pt1 | contig 10020 bp, 6 predicted proteins | sample TergutCu122P4_FD_187285 | JGI IMG/M metagenome (GOLD analysis project Ga0209628, IMG submission 187285) | Cubitermes ugandensis P4 segment gut microbial communities from Kakamega Forest, Kenya - Cu122 P4 (SPAdes) (version 2) | ecosystem: Host-associated > Arthropoda: Insects > Digestive system >... | reverse complement strand
GGTGGCAGTGGCAGTGGCAGTGGTCACAGCAACAGCGACACTAGCAGTTAGTATTACAGTTTGTATATCAGTGGAAATGTTGTACTGCATTCTGTTTTATCGTGCTCAGATCATTCGACTCACAATTGAAATCTGCAGTAAATTGTGTCCGTTGCTGGAATGGAAGTTTGAGCAGTTCTTGTGTGTGGAGAGGCATGGCTTCATAGATTTAGGATGGTAATATTATTGCAGGATGTGGGGCTTTCGTGGACTTCATTTGTAAGAGGTGCTTGCATACACACAGATACATTCCTCATGATAAGTGGTCTGTTGGTATCTTACTCCTTTTACGAAGAACTGGAACGAAAAAAGCGGCTCGACATTCCTCGAGATTATATGTCCAGACTGATGAGGTACAGTATAAAGTTATGTGTTCATTGTGTGTCCGCACTGATGAGGTAGAGTAAACAGATTTGTGTTAAGAATGTGTCCAGACTGATGAGGTACAGTACACAGTTATGTGTTTATTTTGTGTCCACACTGATGAGGTAGAGTAAATAGATTTGTGTTAAGAATGTGTCCAGATTGATGAGGTAAAGTACATAGTTCTGTGTTAAGTATGTGCCCAAATTATTTTTTACAATAACAATACTTCATTCGTGCCTTATACCACGGTACATAAGAACTGTAAAAACAAAAAAAAAATAGAAACTGTACAAAGTTAGAATAGGTCCTGTAAGACCGCCTTTTGGAGTACTCTTCAAACAAATTTGGTTCATAACGTCATAAAAAGAGAAACGCCTCCAATTCTCTACACACTTCTACTCAACGCATTCACAAAGTAATTGTAGCAAATGTCTCTGGTTCACTGCCATACAGAGGCGCAAATAAAAGGAAAACTCAAAATTCTTATGCCTTTACGCCCATCCAACAGCTCATCACAAAATATGAAAGGGGATAATTACCTAGTGGGAATGACTTAGTCAGACTTGACAAGACTATTTGTGTGACAATGGTCCTCTTCTCATTCGTTCCGTTGCCGAATGGAAGCCGTTTCCGGAGGCTAAGTATTGTCGGTGTCTATTGTTACGAGGTAATCTCCCAAAATCGCCCGCCTTTTAGCTGTCTGGTAGAGCTTCCATCTTGTCTGTTTTAGGAATTCTATAAAGTCTTGTAACGTCAGGTCTCTTTGTCGTTGGGTACGGTATGTTATTATATTTGCCAAAGGCCACAGCACTGCGCGATTCCGTTGTGGGGGCCATAGTGTGAACTGTGGACACTTTAGCCATCCGTCAGGAATCTGACCCGTGTCTCTCTTCAGCATCTGCGCTATTCGCTGTTTCGTCCACATCCACATCTTCTCCCCTTCCCCACAGTCAATATTACGGTGTTCAAGTCTATCCTTCTTGCTGCAGATTCTGCAGTTATCGATGGGAGTCAGTCTGATCTTACGGAGTCGGTGGTTCGTGGAGATTTTATCGTGGATTGCCCTGTACCATGCTGCTCTGCTCGAGTCTGGCGCTGGTGTTTCATAAAGGTTCTTTCACACTGCTTTCCATTTTGCATGAGGCCATAATTTTGTGATGCTCATCTCTCGGTTCCCTGACACCTCCCTTTGCATTCTGTGCATTGTGGCGTATATCCGTCTCTTGTATGGATTTTGTGATTCCCTTTGACCTTGTGGGGCCACATACGTAGATTCTAATTCCCAAGGCAGCCGGTATCCTCTCTCGGAATGGAGGGTTTTTACTCTGTTCTGTTAAGGTCCATTTCCTCATCCATTCTGCTGATAGCGTCCCATCCCGTTGGTCCTGTATCCGCATCCGGTAGAGGAAGAGTGCTAGACTCTTCGCCTGTAGGTTTATTAAGTCCCAACCCCCTCTTCTTTCCGACTTTGGAGGGTTGAGAGGGGCACTCGGAAGACGTCTCCTTTCCATATGAACCTAGAGATTGACGTGTTCAATTTTCTTACGCAGTCGACAGGTGGCGGAAATATTTGGGCAACACCTTTACCATAAGGTAGTCATGAACGTATTTTATTCTCTTGTCCAGGCTGAGCATCTCGAACCTGTGCATGGATTCTGTCCGTAATTGTGGACCAACTGTTTATTGCCGATGCATTCACAGTGCTCATTACGTGGAATCCTAGAATCCTTGTTTCCGTGTAATAGGGGATGTCCATGATCCTCACCGATGTGTCCCAGGGGCCGATGGCTATTGCCTTTGATTTTCCGATGTTCAATTTTGCCCCAGATGCCGCTTCGTAGCACCGTAGTGCATCTTGTATTACTGTGACGTCGTCAGGCGACGTCACAAAAAGGGTGACGTCCTCTGAATATGCAACAACTGAGGTCTTGGGGCCACGCCTCTCAACCCAAAGGCATGTTAGCTTGTTCTCTTGTGTGCATAGTAGCGGGTTCAGGCACAGGGCATAAAGTAACATACTCATCGGACACCCTTGGCAAACGGAACTTCGTACTGGTATCGGGTCGGGTCTGTGGCCGTTTATCTGTATTTTGGATGTCGCATTATCATACATCCTCCGTATGCGCTGTTGGAGCTGTTCACTAAAGCCATATTCTTTTAAGATCGCAAATAGGTAAGAGTGGGAGATTTTGTCGAAAGCTTCCTTAAAGTCAGTCGTTACTATGCACAAGGGTGTCCTTGTGGTGTTTGTTTAGGCGACGGCATCTCGCTCAGTAGCAAGGCGGGTATTTTTTCTGTTTATTTATTTAAAATAGGATCCATTAGACGCAATACACATGTTAGCACGTGTTTCCAACTTCATGACGTTAGAAAAATCTTCTGCGGGAATCTTGTTTAGCTGTTCGGTCACGACTGTTTGAATGTCTTCAATTATATCAAATCTTGCACTCTTCAGCTGCAAATTTACCTTCGGGAACAGGAAGTAGTCTGGGGGAGACAAATATGGCGAGTATTGGGCGTGGAACAATGTTGCGACTTGTTTTTGAGTCATAAACAGTCGAATTTTTTATGTCGGATGCGCCGGGCAGGGGAAATCTTCTATTAAAAACCGTATAACCACAGTTTTCGGGATGCCGAGTGCATCTGCTATTAACCGAGAAGAAACGTTTCGATCTTCTTTGAACATTTTGTCGACGGCGGCAATGTTCTCATCGGTTCAACTTGTTGTGTGCAGACCACTGAATTCGTCGTCGTTCACTGACTCTCTACCTTCTCGAAACCGTTTGAACCACTCAAAAATTTTTGTTCAACTTAATGCTGCATCACCGTAAGTCTTCTGACTCAGTTCCATAGCCTTTGTAACCTAAAAATTGAATTTACAGCAAAATTTAATCGCCGCACTTTGCTCGTCCTTAATATTCATCTCACGACATTGACACAGAGTAACAAAAACAGTTAATACGAGACGTTCTCTCTTATGAAAGCGATAAAAATTTCAGTCCGGGAACCTTTGGACCGCACTCTGTACTTCTCAACACTGATGAGGTACAGTACACTGTTCTGTGTTAAATATGTGTCCAGAAGATTAGTTACAGAACACAATTCTTTGTTAATTATGTGTCCACACTGATTAGGAACAGTACACAGTTCTGTGTTAAGTATGTTTCCAAACTGATGAGGTAAAGTACATAGTTCTGTGTTAATTATGTTTCCACAATGAGGAGATGCAGAACACAGTTCTGTGTTAAGTATGTGTCCACACTGATGAAGTACAGTACACAGTTTTGTGTTAATTTTGTTTCCAGACTGTTGAGGTGCAGTACATATTTCTGTGTTAAGTATGTGACAGACTGTTGAGGTACAGTGCACATATCTGTGTTAAGTATGTGTGCACACTGATGAGATTAAGTACACAGTTCTGTGTTAACTATTTGTCCACAATGATGAGGAAGAATACATAGTTCTGTGTTAATTTTTTGTCCGCATTGATTTAGGCACAATACACATTAATATATTAATTATGTGTCCAAACTAGTGAGGTACAGGACACATATCTGTGTTTAGTATTTTTCCACACTTATTAGGTACAGTACACATTTCTGTGTTAAGTATGTGTCCACACTGATGAGATACATTACACTGTTCTGTGTTAAGTGTGTGTCCAGAGTTGGAATTACAGCTGTTGCCAAAGGCAAGTTAATTTATCCTTAATTTGTGGTAAAATTTGATCGTTTTAAAAAGTAAAACCATTACATTTCTTACATAAAAGAAACAGATAATAATAGTTCATCAGTTTTGTGTTTTATGTAAAGAAATTTAGTGTGACAAAAGGTTGGTTCCTGCCAAAATGAGAGCTAAGTCCTTGAGAGTCTCTCTCCTGTAGCCATGCTCTAGACACATAGTTACTTCACAACAACAAACAACATCGCTATGTACACTTCCTGCATGACTTCCTGTAGAATGTTAATTATTGGTCAAAGTCTCGGGCCATCTTACTTTTAGTGTAATACCCCCCAGTTCATGTTCGTTCTGGTTTTGTATTTTCTGTTATTTTTCTCCAAACCAAATACTAAGGTCCTAAATAAAGCTTTTCCATTCGCATGTACACTTTTGACCAAAAGTTTGCATTCAGACAGATCAATGGCAGTAAACAATTCCAGCACACAGAGATGTACAAAGTCACAGAAATAATACTCATTGTGTTCGGAATTGCACACTCTGCTGTCTTGGTGCAAAATGTGGGCTATCAACAGTTGTAGTGATGACAGATCTGTAACTGCTGTTGGATCGTTAACATGTCCCACATTTTATATTTGTGTTTCCGTGCATCACAAGTCTATAATATATAATAAATCAACAAGATGCAACTCTGGCAGCATTGTGTTTATTAACAACTACAAATATGCTCTACATGTTTCGGACGCCCTTTGCGTCCATCATCAGGAGCTCTATAAACTGTAACAGCAGCCACTGGTGTTTGTCATGCTGTAATTTATAAAGTTACGTATAAAGAAGTGTTGTATGTCATACAAGTGGTACATTAGTAGACTGTAGTGTGTTTATAGACATAGAACTAAACTATAAGTTAACATTTTAATAATAGTGTTTGTGGTTTGGAAGTTTCAATGACTTTAACCATTCATAGTCATTGCATCTTCCAAACCACAAACACTATTATTAAAACTTTAACTTATAATTTAGTTCTATGTCTATAAACCCACTACAGTCTACTACTTTACCACTTGTATGACATATAACATTTGTTTATACGTAACTTTATAAATTACAGCATGACAAACACCAGTGGCTGCTGTTACATTTTATAGAGCTCCTAATGATGGACGCAAAGGGCGTCCGAAACATGTAGAGCATACTTGTAGTTGTTAATAAACACAATACTGCCAGAGTTGCATCGTGTTGGTTTATTATATATTATGTCCACATTCTTATGGGAAAAATGTGAAGAAGAACTGAGCTACCAATCTTAGAACCAAAGGAATGCACCTGTGTGTGAGCTAGAAAAGCTTGTACATTCAGTCACCATTGTGTTGACATCTAACGACAGTGTGTAGCGTTAAGTAGCTAATAAGTGTGTCTGTGTTTGATCAGATTGGTTCCAAATCTTGTTGCCTTGATTCTGTTCTGCACCTTCATCTTGCCATGGGTCGGAACTGGTCCGCTGTGGAATCAAGTAGTGAAACATCAATCTGACGTTTGCAAGAACACATGGTGGAGAAACCTGCTGTTTATTCATAATTATTTTGGATTCGAAAATATGGTAAGTCTGACAGCGGCGCTCTTGTATTGACTGTTATAAACTGCAGTGCTGTTTTTGCATTTAACACGCGGTTTTTCTAAAACTGAATTTACCGGAACTCATTTTTTACAGTTTGGAAGTTCATTTTCAAAAATACTTCTGTCCGCTGTGGCAAGGATTGAGTTACCGTTGTGTACAATGCATGACACATGACTGTAATACTGGCTGCAGCTACCACATTCTAATGTCATTTAGTCCCCACGTTGTTTGACCTCGGTCTTGAGTCAGCAAAACTCATTTGTCAAAAATAGCCATAGAAGTTTTGACAATGTGGTAGCTTTATGTTGTCACCCTTCAATCACACTTGCATGTAAATTCCAACTTCTTCCTAGCATAGACGGGGTGTTAATTTAATTAATCCTAAAATTCCCTCATTCAGCACAGTGAGAAATGACTGGCGATTTGTAAGGAATTCAAGACCGTAGGTTGTACAGAGGACGATGGTGAAGGGTTAGGTGTTTTTTTGTTATTAGAACTCTAAGGAAATTGTAATAGAGTGAAAACGTGATAGCTAGTACATTCTTAATTATTCTGTACCTTTATTAGGAGTATTTGAATTTCCGAGGTTTGCCTATCGAAGTTTCTTATTACACTCATCTATATGCACATAACAAAAGAACCATCAGACAGGTTTTATGAAATTTTATTACGGAGGATTTTAATAAAGAAGGTCAGTACTTGTGAATTTAGTTTAAATGTGACCAAAATAAACACGAACACTTACCGTATTTTACTGAATGTGAGTTGTTGTGGTGTATCAGACGACACTTCTTCACAACCTTCCACTCTCAGGAAAATTCAGCATTTGTGAGATGAAACCTCACTTTTTTACGATGAAATAGGAAACAGATTCACGTCGTACTTTCGGGCAAGCACAGTGTATTCACTCATGTCTCATCTCTAGCTTGTCTTATTAACCAGTCACTGAAACACAAACATTCTGTAGTGCAGTTGCAGAATGGACCGAACTGCATGCCTCAGGGCCAGTAACCTGCAGTGCTATAATTTGGGCTGTAATTAGTAGCCAGCCTCTCACTGCAGGGTCCTGGGCTCGATCCCAAGCCAAGACATGTGAGATTTGTGGCGGAATTCTCTTTATATTTGACAAGATCATTCCATCCATGCTACATAGCTTATTTTTGTCAGTATCATTCTACCAACATTATGTACCCTATTCATTCATTATGTCACTGATATTATATAATCGTAGCAGTTGGTAGCAATGCTCAGTAAGACCAACTAATTAAGTGCATACAGCACAGTTGTTCCTGAGCAGCAAACAGGCCCTCGGTTAGTACAGAAATCTCTCTCATTTTATGGACACTGCCTGTTCATGACCAAATTCACAAAAGCCCACCACTTTTCCTTGTCCTGAGCCACAGCAATCCTGTCCAAGCCTTCCCAAACTCCTTCCTTAAGATCCATTTTAATATTATGATCCCTTCCATACCATCCTCTTCTGTATGTTTTCTGTCCCTTAAGTTTTTTTTACGAAACCCAACCTGCAAATCTTCTCCCCCATACATGCCACATGCCATGCCATCTCATTTTTCTTACACACTTAACATGTCTGGCTGTGTTTAAGCGAAATAATATAACGGATGATAATAAGTCTACAGAATGTGAAGTTTTTTGGCATATAAGAACATTAAAATCCTGTTGCAGTGTTTACTAAATACCCATCATTTGGGAATAGACACACAGCTGTTTGTCCTCTCTCCGCTATTGGTGTATATGGTGTGGAAATGGCCACGAACTGGGCTGAGTGTTCTCACAAGCCTTGCAGCCATTTCTACAGCCCTGTGCTACAGTGTCACATTCTCCAGGCGTTTGTCCTACTACGCTCTTTTTGGAAGCTCGTGAGTGTGAATTATGTCTATACAGTAGAACAAAGTGAATTAAGTCTACACAGTAGAACAGAGTGTATTATGTCAAAACAGTAGAACAGAGGGAATTATCTTTACACAGTAGAACAGAGTGAATTACGAGTATGTCTACAGATTATTACAGGGTGAGTTATGTCTACGCAGTAGAACAGGATGAATTAACGCTACAAATTAGAACAGAGTCTATTATGTCTATAAGGTAAGTGTATTACATTGGCAGTGTCAAGATAGTTTCACCAGTCGAACTAATCACCCATATCAACACTGCAGTACGCTCAAATTTTGATTTGATTTTCAGGATTAGGCAGCTGTTTGAAACAGCTGACCTCTCATATACGTTACCAACACACAGAGCGACAGTGTACATTATGGGCATTACTTTGGGCTTTGTGCTTCGCTACTGTGGTAGAGACTTCAGATTGAAGAAGGTATGTGTGCGATTTGAAGTTATTCGTGTGGTAACTGTTAATATTGCAGTATCCTGTGTTGTGACGTCATATGGACCAATGTTTGGGGGATATCTGCTTGTTCCATCTGCATGGTAGAAGAGTAAGCCACACACCTGCAAACCAGACTTTTGCAGGCTTGCTGTTTCCCATTCGTTTTCTCACACACATTGATCCCAATCATCTGTTTCTTCTATTATCACTATTTTTTTTCCCACATGTTTTAACCGTCTACTCTGAAGAGGTAGGCAGCAGGTCTCTCTGTATCATTCTACCAAACTACATGCTGTCACATGTCAGGTGACTGTAATGTTTAGTAGGTATGGCACTTAGGCATGGCTCGGGGGGTGGGGGGAGGTTAGTCATCAGTTCCTCATTGTGGAGGTCTGGGTTCGACCTCAATCTTGTCCGTGTTAGATGCTAAAATTTAGTGTTGTGTTTCAATGCAGATCCCATTATTTGGTACACAATTTTGCAACTTTGAAGACAAGGGCACAGTTTGGAAACAGAAGAAAATTATCTTAGACTTGTTGTTCCAGTTCATCAGAGTGTAATTATTTTCAATCAGTAGACGTCTTTTTGTCCCAGTGACATAAATTTAATCACTGGGAGTAAGTTCAGCACTTCATGGAGATCTTTATTCTGTTCTTATCCACACAACACTATCACTATATCAAACAAACACCAACAGATACACTCATATGTCATTATATCACAACTTTATGAACACTATGCGTAACTGCAACGTGTTTCAAACATTAAAGGGTTATCTTGTGGGAGTGTAATCTATACAGTTTAGTATTGTGAGTCAACAAAATGAGTCACCAGTTGTAAAATTCAACTTAGAGTATAGTGTGTACTGTTTAACACAGCTGCTGTATCACAGTTTAGTATGACTCATACAGCTGCTAAGTAACAAGTACATGCTACACATTCATTTGAATTTTACAACTGGTGATGTAATTTTTCTGATCCACGCTGTTACAATGAATCAATTATACTATCTGAAGAAGACCCTTTAAAGTTTTGAACAAGTTGAGTTATGCATAGTGGCAGTGTTTATTTGATATTCATGGAGACAGTTTAATTGATCATGAATATTTAACTTGGAATTTGAGTAGAGAACTTGTATCAGTGCAATAATTTTAAAACTATATACCTCAATAACCTTTCATATAAATTAACTCAATACAATTCTGTATCATTACTTTTAATTTGAATTCCTATTTTTTATATATTTATTACATATATTCCTTATAATCTACACTATGGCAGCACTTAATTATGTTAATTTACTGTTTTTATAATACAATATGACATCAGCTTACACAAGGCAGATACATATAAGTAAGTAAGTACATGTAAGTACACACATATCTAGATACATTGACGAATTCCACATCCAATTGTTCTTTAACCAAGTCAGGCTGGTGTGGCACCAGCCTGTAAGTTAGAAAATTACACCATCCTGTTGCAGCGTTCAGAAGTTAACACATTGAGAAAGTAGCATGTATGTATGTATGTATGTCACTTGGCACAGGAATATGTACAGATGTTGTAACTAGAATGGATGTAGCCAGAACAGCTGCAACAGAAGTTGATACAATATGGCAGCTGGCTGAGAACAGCACCAGTTTTGTAAAACGTAAGTAAAGGTACAGCAAGCATTCTGACGAGTCAACATGCATTTGGTACTGACAGACTGTGAAACACACACTGTCTGTGTTGACAGGTGCACCTGACAGTAGGCTGGACAGCTGCCATGATCTGCTTCTACGTGTCAATAATAAGTCCAGCACATATGGCCAGCCGAGATTATGTCTATAACACAAGAGATGCTGCCAACTTTGCAGCCTTTGCACCTATTTCCTGGTGCCTCATTGTGGCTTGGATTATTTTCGTATCATATATTGGTCAAGCAGGTATGTATGGGAACCCTGGAAGTACCTGTTGTTGGCTCTGGAGT
>Ga0209628_10004601_pt1 | contig 10020 bp, 10 predicted proteins | sample TergutCu122P4_FD_187285 | JGI IMG/M metagenome (GOLD analysis project Ga0209628, IMG submission 187285) | Cubitermes ugandensis P4 segment gut microbial communities from Kakamega Forest, Kenya - Cu122 P4 (SPAdes) (version 2) | ecosystem: Host-associated > Arthropoda: Insects > Digestive system... | reverse complement strand
GCCCTCTATTTCACTTAACGCTAGTCAATGTACAACAGATAAATTCACATGACAGCAGACAAACTTTACAGCTGAGATGCCAGAATGGGAAACCATATGCTTTCACGGGCGCATTCCGGGCAGGCATTCATCTCAAAACCAATATTCATGGTGCAGCACTAAATTTCTCCATGACTCTCACATTCTGCTATGCTGCTATCCATAATATTATTTGAAGATAGACTAAGGGAGGACATTTCTCACTTCTTTTTGGTTTTGGGTCTTATCCAAATAAAGAGGCCAGTGATGCACACAAGTTCTTCTTGTGTTAATCTACCCATTCTACATTCTCATAGTCACTGATTTTTACCATTTTCCAGAGAGTTAAAAATTATACAAAAAAATGTTAAAATAAAGAGGCATAGTTCAACATGATTTAACAAGCACAATAACCATCTTGCACCAAACATTACATATTACTCACATTTGGATGAACTGTCACAGGGTTGGGGTCAGTGACAACAATGTCCATAAGCTTCGCAGTGATGACTGTGTTTGTCTTCTTGACTACCACACCAGCTACAGCACCTTTCACAAGTAGGGTTGCAATCTTTGACTTCCTGTGTCCAATTTCCACCTTGAAATACTCAAGGTTTGCAGTCACTTTTAAATCAATTTCTTGCACAGATTTCCTTCTCTTCCTCTTTTGTACTACAAGAATAAACAAATGCGATGAGAGTATCTCACAATGCTCATGTTCCTTTCCAGCCACCCCACCTCCTATGTTGCTGCAGACTGAGATACAAGTTCAGTGACTTTAGAAAAGTTAATGAGTATGTTGTACCAATGATGTAACTAGCGGCAATACTGGCTATGTAATCAATATGTAATATATGCATGAGAATAACATGAAGTCCATGTCAATTAAGCATTTCTCTTGGGTGGGTCACCCACCAACAAACGACACACAAGATACAGAACACAAGTTAATTGCTATGTATTTCTTTTTGTAATGCTCTCCCACCAACACAACAGTTTTACCTGTTTTACACAGTAATCATGAGAAAAGATCAAGCAGATGATTGAGACAAGAGATATTGTAATGTATTGTTATGCAATAATGTCATCCCCCTTCACTCTAAATTCCTCTCACTATTCTCTAGTCCATTTTCAAATAAAATTAATGTTACATGACAGTGAGTTTATGAGTGCACGTGATGCACAGTGCTACCCAGATACAAAGTTTCCCATACAAGAAGTTCAATTTTTGAAGTACTGTCACAACTCCCACAAGCATAATGTTCAGTTCCCACAAACAAAGTTACTGTGAAAAAAGTGTTTCTGCTTTAGATGTTCAAGTTTTGGATTTTTAAATAAAAGTTTTCCATTTACAGCAATAGTCTGTTAATCTGGCTTGGATATGGGCCAAATTAGTGGATATTCCACATTATCAGATAGTACCTATACTGACCTATGTTTTACAGGTAATTTTTTGTTACTTGCACTGTACAGCTAAACCATGAGAGTAATCCATTTGGGTATCTACTTCACATGCTGGTTCAGGGTCACCAGGGTCCTCTTCTGTGTTTTCTGGAGTCTTCATAATTGAAGAAGTTGATAGAACAAGAGACTAGGGGTCAGGGGATACCACAATGGTTGGTGTACAGACACATGTAGTAGCCAGTTCAAATATATCCCTGAGATCTGCCTGTTTCATTGACAAACGTTTTTATCTGGCCAAAAACACAACTTCCATTCTTGTGACTACTCTCAAATAACAGATTATCAGGATTTACAAATTACTGGACATCGGATTAAGGAAATTTTACTGTAATATGTTTAAAAGGCTTTACTACCCTACAATACACTGTGGACCACTTCATCCCTTGCACACAACCCAACTACTGTTTACCAACTAAGGTTTAGAGTACAGATGTTGCAGCAATCTTTGAACTTCAGGTGCAGTTGTGAAGATTTTGTAGCAGTAAATGATCATGTACTGTAACTTAATGGGCATTTAAGGCCTGCATAATCAGAGTCCTGGGGTCCCAAGTAAGGTAAATAAAAAATATACACCTGTGCCAACAACAAATGACTCTGACTCTTACTTTTAGGTGATACATCATAACTTGTTTTTACAAATTTTTCTTTAGCTCTAAAAGTAACTGTATACCAAAGTTGCCCTTATACATCACATGTGACCTCTCTAATTTAAATATTATGAAATAATAGCTTGGTATCAAGTGGAAAAAAATTAAGTCCAGTTATTTTATAGCCACACCACATATTTAATAACTTACTTGCTCTGCTCTGTCCAAACACTACAGCCTCATCCTCTGGAATGGCACTGAGAGGAACCTTGACAGGTAATGCAGTAGAAGATGGCTGACTGACAACACGATCCTGCAAATTTTTCTTCTGTATTTTCTCCAGCCGACTCTGGAAGGAGTTGGATACTTCGAGAAGAGCCAAAAGTGACTCTTGGTGCAGCAAAACAGTCAATGATGTGAAATTCACTTCTACCAACTTCAAGACCGAGCCATGTTTTGTGTGGAAGTCTGGTGAACGTTTATTTACCTACACATTAGAAGACATCAATAATAATAACAACATAACTTGTGACATTCAAACAGCACAACTGTCATGATTATTATTTACAATTTTCAGTCAAATTTTGTCATATCAGAAGATTCCTGACACAGCATATAAAGTCAGTGCAGATTTAGAGAATGGTAACAGAAAGATAATGCAGGAGGAGGAGAGAGATAACAGGAAGGAGAAATATGAGAATGTGGATGATGATGATGATGATGACGATGACGACAAGATGCCAAATGATGATGACAATGACAACGATAATGACAGATGTCTCCAATGCGTCACAGTGTCTGAATATGAAAAGGATTCACTTCAGGCAATATGGAGTTGATACAGCTAGTCTACGCTACTATGTCATATGGCCTGGAGTTTTCTACAGTTGCTGTTCAGGGAGCTGCCATTTCCTGTGTTTTGATGGTTGGAATTATAAAACATCACCTCCCTTTCTCATATTAACTACATCCTCTTGAAAAGCACTGCCATTAGTACATCATTTATAAACACTTTTGCTAAAAGTGCCTGTTAATTTAACACTGAAGACCCACATTACACTTTTACAATCATCCAACACAGGCAGGTATTGTTTTATGCCAGGGTTACATTCCTGGAAAACATAGCGCAAATCAAACTCATGAAAATCCAACACAAAATTCCCATTTACACAGGGCATTTCAGGGTGGTTAAGGGACTGACAACCTCATTCTATATAGTGCATGACAGCCACAGGGTCAGTAGAAGCAGCTTCCACTGATACTTCAATGTTTTGAAAATTATATCTCTTTGTGAACCAGCTGAACCAGCCTGTACTTGCACTAAATGGTTTAACGTTATCATCACCCTTTGAAAAATCCTCATAAACAGAATGAGCTGTGGATTGAATCACAAGCATGCTTACAAGCATGTGTTGTTCATTCTGATCCTCCATCCAAGCACTCGACATTTTTCCGTACGTTCCATAGTTGAACTCCTTGAACAAGAAATACTTTTGGTGCTCACTTAATTCCTGACTTAGTACTTTCTTTAATCCTATCAGCATTATCACAAACTATATGTATGCTACTGTAAGCGATTCTAACATTATGGCATATGTCAACAATTTGTTCACCTTTTTCAAGTCGGCTTATTACATCTAATTTCTCTTCAATATTGATTGCCTTTCATCGATTTTTCACTTGGGTTGCACCGTGTGATATAGATTTACACTTCTCATTCACATTGGTAAGAAAAGCAAACGCTGTTGAAGGAAACTAAATGAGCCACATGACTAAATCACCAACATAATCAATCCACACACGTGACTGATAGTGTGACAGTGACATCACTAGTGCAATTTCAGCAATAAAATACCGCAGTTTTGTAACCGACTATACTTCCACAACCATGGTTGTATTTACTCTCTTCACATCTCCTTACTGTCTAACGCTACAGAAAAATTATTACTTACGTCTACATAAACAACTGTAAACAGGTATTTTGAGTCACCAGCAGCCATTGGTGTGTCCAGCAGACAGACAGAAGCAACTGGATCAAAATGAACAAGCGAAATCCCTCCAAGTCGCAACATAACTGTCATGTTGTACGTCTTTTGCACCACCTCCACTTCAAGACGAAGAAGATGAAAATCCAGTAGTTTTTCTGCTTCATTGGCCTGATAGATGCTAACCCTTAGGTCTGTAAAAACAAAATTAATCAGTCTCATGAGACCCTTAGCTAGATGAAATGAAGTCAGTATTAAAAAACATGGATATAAAGAAAATTATGGTTTGCTGGATGTACCCAGAATTAAAAAAAAAAACATAAGGGACTCTACATTACACACGTGTTTCCCCTTGTAAGTTCTGCAACAGCAAGCCGAATTTCCATTAACCTTCATATGTGGCAATGATAAAATTGACATTGCAAGCTGAAGTTTATCAACAGAACTTCCATCTTTATAGGAATAAAGTAAGCTAATTGGTTTCTTTAACATTCCATTTCCTTCAATATAAAGCAAGTTTATATCCTGGACATGTGTAAACAACATGTTTGAGCCTCTTCATCAATTTGAGAACATGTGGACTATGCCTGCGAAGAAAAGATAAACACAACTCTTTCAAAGTACATGTACAAAATACAAATTGCAATTAACAGGGAATTACCTTGAATCACCTGTTGTTCCCACAGGGAGTGCCAACCACAATGCATTCTACTGTGGGAATACACCAAATGTCTGCTGGACACAATCAAGACTAAAAAACGGCTTTGAAAATTGTGATGTCTCAAGTTGCAGTATATTTGAAAGACAATGATTTGTGTAGTAGTAATAAGACAATTTTATAAGATACAGAATTTTGTACTAATCTTTACAGAAATGTAGGAAGATATGTGATTTTACCTTCCTTTTATCCTAAATCATACTTCAATCTTTAGTTTCAAATAATAATTCTTCAGTTTCAGACCCAGTCATTTCATTTAGTCAGAAGAGATCTTTTATTTCAATGATAGTGGCACAATAATTTCTGGAACATGCAGGTAACAATAAAAGAGCCAGCCTCCAAAAATGACGCCATACAACTGCACTTTAGATTGAAGGTTTATATTTGTGTTTTAAGGGTGCTGTATAAATGCTCTATATTTAAAATGCTGAATCATGCTCTACAAGTTTGGGTACAAAAATAATGAGACTGTTGTTGTAACTTTTTATTTAAATAATTCAAAAAATCATTTGTGATCACCCTCAAAGCAGTCCCCTTCTGATGCTGCCACTGTTATAAGCAAAGGAGTAGATCATTTTCCGTAAGATTGTTCAGGAGATCCGTCATTTTTGCTCTCACCTCTTCTCCCAACATAAAATGGGCTGTTTAGAGCATGAATTTGATTTTTGTAAAAACGAAGAAGTCACAGGGAGCAAGATCAGGTGAACAAGGGGGTAAGCAAGCACAGCAATGTTTTTAGTGGCTAAAAACTGCATTACAGACAAAGCATTATGGGATGGCACATTGACCTAACAGAAAATCAACCCTATTTCTCCACAATTCTGGCCATTTCATTTTCACTTATTCATGCAATTTAGTCAGCTTTTCAATATAATAGTGTCAAGTGACAGTCTGGCCACTGGGAACCCAATCTGCCATCACAACACCCTGGATATCAAAGAAAACAATCAGCATGGCCTTGATCTTCGAATGACATGTGCAAACTTATTTTGCTCTTGTACAGTTTGGTGACTTCTGGTGCGATGAATGTAATTTTGTTTCCAGGTTAGGTAAATATCCAAGTCTCATCACAATTACAGATTTCAACAAATCCATTTCATTCTGAGTGCGCTGCAAATGGTCAGAACACAATTCCTTCTGAAGTTCATTTTGTTTAGCCAATAGCATTTTTGGAACCATTTCTGCATGGACCTTTTTCATGTTCAATCCATCTGTTAAAATGAATCGAACACTTTTCCTGTCAAAAGTAAACATCTTAGATATTGCTCCAACACCCAACCTACAGTCTTTTTGAATCACATCTCACCCTCCTTCAACGTTGTTAGTGGTAACTGATGTGCATGGATGACCTAGGTAGTCATCTTTCACACTTTCCCTGCCATCTGAAAATTGTTTGTGCCTTTCAAAAATGCATGGATGAGACAAAAAATCTTCACTGTAAGCCTCAGTCAATAATATAAAAGTTTCCATTGTGGATTTCTTAAGTATGATGAGAAACTTATGTTAACTCACTGCTCATTTCTTGACTCGGACATTTTCCAACCGGGCTCAACAACACATCAGTACTAAAACACTCATCTACTATTACCATGTGAAGTGAACAGGATGAAACATATCACACTTCAAGCGTATACTTCAAGGACAAATACTGTCCGTTCTTTTTTTCCCTCCCACTGTTGGTTCCCCAGTTAAAAAGCCAGTCTTGTTATTTTTGTGATGGACCTCATATTCTGTTCACACTGCTTTAAATTATATTAAAAACTAAAGTGATAAATACCTCCCATCTGAAAATTTAGTTCCAGTTCAGTAAACTGTACTAAATCAATATCTTCTGAAGCAGGCTGCATGGCTGTGGAAGTGTGCATTCTTTTATTCAGATCACCAGGCAGGTCTAGGAACTTGTTCATTATAGACATACTGGAGCTTCTGGAGATAGATTCCTGTTAACAGGAACACAATAATCCAACTGACAAGTCTTCAACATAAACAAAGTAGGGCACCAAGGTGCCAAAACATGTAAGAGTTTATGTATGTCATGTGTGTTGTACCACAAAGTGAATTTGTTAGAATATACTGATCTTGCAAGATGTTTCTGGAAAAATTAAACAAATCTGGTTTATTAAGCAGGAAAACATCCTAAAAATGTAAGCCTAAAATGATATTACTTTGTAATTCCATACTTGAATTGACATTCTCCACATTAGAACATTATCTTACATAAATTCTGCAGTAAATAATTAGTTTCCACAATCAAGACCTTCAGCATTGTACATTTATGCTATGTCTTCAAGTGGTTTCTTTCCTTCAGGCTTCCCCACCAGAAATGCATATGCACTTCTCTTCTCCTCCATACATGCCACATGCTACACCCATCTCATCCTCCCTAATTTGACCACCTAAATAATCTTTGGTGAGTAGTACAGATCATGAAGCATCCCACTCTGCAAGTTTCTCCAATGTCCTATGACTTCCATCCCCTTAGGTCCAAATATCTTCCTCAGCACCCTATACATCTACATTATTCATGGCAGGTAAAAACTGTATAATCTTACATACTGTATTATGTATCCCCCCCACGACACTTCCTACATCAAGATTCTGAAGAGAACGGAAGGACAGTACTTAAAACAAATCATATTTAAGTTCTACACCTATTGAACATTGTTCTCAAGTTTTCACAAGCTGCTGAGCCCATAAGCTTGAAAATCTGTTTTCCCCTCATCTGATAATATACAGTTTTAAGAAATACAGGTCTTTTCAAGTTTCCGTAGGACTGCAATTATTATTTGGAGGAATGAATTGCACTACAGCATAAAACAAGAATTAACATCTATCTTTCATGCACATAACATAAAAATCAGTGTGAGTTATGAACAAATATGCATAAATGCAACAGAAGCAGTATTATACAGACTATATCAGCATGCTTCCAAGAAACCATGCTGGACACCTAAGCACATATGATGTGCTGTATTACCACTGAATATACAGTAAAACCTCTATTCAATGTTCCCATACTTCCTACTCTCCCTTAAGCATCGTTCATTTTTTCTGGTACCAAAAAAATTGCCTACATAAACACTGTATAATATCAGATGTACGGTTCCTAGAAGTGTTGTTTTCCCACAGCAGTTGTTCAGAATACTTGGTCCTGACCAGCAACAGTCTCGGAATGTTTTTGTGATGTTCCATGAGATCTGGATATGACTAGATGTCAATTTCAGTTCTTAGATATTTGTAGGCAATGAACTTGCCAGTTCTCAGCATAGATGATCTATGTCACAATCATTAATGTGCAGCAGTGGGGAGGTGGAAGAGGAAGACAAATGTGATCTTGAACCAGTGACAAGATTTGGAGAAACCCATGTTGTTGATAAAAATGAAAAATCATCCTTTCATCCCAAGGCCGTTCAACCCATAATTCATGGGCAGTATGTTTCCCATAACACCGTGTTATTTTGCCTGAGGAGACATTCAAAATGAAAGTCATTTAAACCTTTCCCTCGCAAAGCCAAGACAGAATGCTAAAGTAAATTTGAAAATTTATCAGCTGTTTAATTATGGAGACATACACTATATTACTAATTCCTTTTTGAAAATTTACTGAAAACAGCCATTCCACTAGCCTACATTATGAACTACATTCTTTACAATTTTCAATACTATCGGGATATTTTTATTATATGATATATGTAAAAATGTGCAGATAAAAATATACATATGACGATACATAAACTTATTCTTCTTCATTACTGTGTATACAATTTCATGTTGCCCAAAAGCAGACAAAATTTTGCCAAGTTGCCCACACCACATAACAGCTGAGCAGGCCTTTTTCATGTGCACAACACCAGTGGGCATGACAAACAGAACATTCTGAACTTGAAGTAGGTGGTGTTTTGTATGAAAATTGTGGCTGCAAACCAAGTAGTCATTAGTTACAGATATGTTTAGGAAAAAGTTATTTGCACAAAGGTATTAACTTTACTTCTTATTGGTTTATCATTTTTCGTAGGCTGCAGTACATTACATAAAATTTTCATTTTTTGTTTCCTCATGTTTCTAACACATATAATGCTTGTCTCAAAACTGTCACTTTCCTGAATTTAACACTTGATCTCCATGTTCCCTTCAGGGAAAAAAATGGACTGAGTTTTCACTTTATTTCTCAGCATAACAAAGAGGGAATCATGGAAAAGAAAGAAAACACAGCCTTTCTTCATAAGAGACTAGTCTCCGCACATAAATAAGCAAGAAATGTCCTTTCCTCAAAGGTGATACTTCATCACCACATCCACTGTACTGTTTGAAATGCCAAATGCACATTAAGATTCATTTCTTCACAGTGACTTTTCAAACTAAGATCAACCAATAATTTTCAGGCACCAACATACAACTATATTTACAAACAATGTACAATTATTCAGTCTTCTGAAATATGATGCTATAATTATTGGTAGTTACAAATATTTATTTGGAGAAGCTGATACCAGGGTCTGAAAAGTCCACTCTTCTTGGGCTATGCAGACCCTGAGGATGGAGAAAGAACACTCCTTCAAAATGTTGGTAACCATTCACCAATGAACATATCATCACATCCCATTTGACTTGAACCTTCATCAGCACCGCTGTGAAAACCCAAAATCTAACAAAGCACAACTAAATCTCCTACTTTTCATATATTTGTATGCTCTGTACCCATATTTTAAATTACCTGAAGGGGCTGTGGTTCGTCATCTGATGGGAAGGGAATGCTGGCAAACAGAGTCACTAAAGCCAGCAATCGGTCATCTGGAAAAACACAAATATCTATCTAAATTAAGTCTGTTACTACACATATCATCAAGGGATTCAAGAAACCTTTTTCCTTCCTTAACTCCCATTCTTGCCAATGAAAAAGAATCATCAAAACACTACAAATTTCTAAAGATGTAAATACAACAGAACTGGTGAGTTCATACAAGCATCTGGGATGTATTATTTCATACACATTATGACCACGAATCTAAAAGACAACAGCTCTAAGCAGAATCAAATGGATATATCAGAAGACGTTTTGGGGGATAAAAGAGAAACTATAGAGGAACATAAGCATGGTAGATGAAATCATAAAATATGGCAGACAAGCCAACTTGTGAGGTAGTAGCAACACACACTATTTACCTTAGCATCCAAATATATGCCATATGGTAATAGATCTTAGAAACATATCCAACATTTGTTACAGGTTTTTTTTTTGGGGGGGGGG
>Ga0209628_10004600_pt1 | contig 10023 bp, 8 predicted proteins | sample TergutCu122P4_FD_187285 | JGI IMG/M metagenome (GOLD analysis project Ga0209628, IMG submission 187285) | Cubitermes ugandensis P4 segment gut microbial communities from Kakamega Forest, Kenya - Cu122 P4 (SPAdes) (version 2) | ecosystem: Host-associated > Arthropoda: Insects > Digestive system >... | reverse complement strand
GGGGGGGGGGGGGGGGGGCTACAATGAAAGTACTACCAACATTCACAGTCTTCAACATTAATTAAGTCAACCAACAATCTGGTCACCCAATACATCATTCTCATCAAATACACAAGACATTTTACAACATATTTTTTACCAGGTACCCAAAACTCCACTGATAACACAACAACCCAATACCACATATGCCACAGTTCGAGGATACCTACACACATGAATGATCTGTATGTCCACACAACATTAACGGCACATTTAATTAACATATGAAGGACACATTATAGAGCTTTTTTTTTTTAAAATGTTTGTCATCCCAATGTGTTTGTCTAATATATATGAATACAGAATATCAGTCAAAACACAACCATTTATTACATAATTGCTACCTCTGGGCTACATGTTTCGACTGTCTCGAGTCATCTTCAGGCCCTACAAAGAACAGATCCAAGGTTATCTAAGTGTATCATGCACTCTGGGATCCCAAGCGCTTACAAAATGTGGTGTAATTATTATAACAGTATGTATCAGTAGTTAAAACACACGTATCTTGAATTGTGATTAAAACATGATTAAAAATTAAAACATTTTCAATGTGTATTTTAACTAGTGATATATATTGTTATAATAATTACACTACATTTTGTAAGCGCTTGGGATCCCACAGTGCACAATACACTTAGATAACCTTGGATCTGTTCTTTGTAGGGCCTGAAGATGACTCGAGACAGTCAAAACATGTAGCCCAGAGGTAGCAATTATATAATAAATAGTTGTGTTTTGACTGATATTTTATATTCATATATATTATAAAGCACTTACTTACTAAATTTAATAATTCAAATCACAAATAGGTCGACATGCAATAACAAAGAATGGCTCTCCATTCTCCACATTCAATACAAAACATGATTTAGCACAGACTAGGCAATTATCATGCCATAAGAATAGTGCTCAATTAACCAATACCTGAAGAAAGAACTCTTGTCATCACAGAACTGTAACCAACATGTGACCATCAAAATATAACACACAATAAAACAAATACAATGCATGTAGTCTTACCTCTGATCCGGAGGTTCTCTTCCACTTTTGGATCATCATGATGAACAAACATGACTTTAGGAGATACATGTTTCCCTTTCCCTGGACTTGATGAGTGTCTCTTTTTCTCCTTTTCTGTTTTTTCATCAGCCCTGCTATTAAGACAAAACCAGCATATGAATACACAGCAAAGAATGTCTCAACTTGACAAGAAGTAAAAGGAAGCAGCCATGGCATAATCAGGTATTATTCTTGCATTTGCTTAGATGGACTGAAGAAAACCAAAAGAAACCTGTCATGACAGTTTATGTCCTGGGTTGAAATTCAAACTTAACACCTTCCAAATACAAACCTCAAGCAACCACAATACATAATCTACTTGGATAGCGGTCTGACGTGAAAGACCTGAAATGATACTATCCACTTTAAAAGAATGTAGAGGTAAGAAAAGATAACATTACTTTCAAAATAAAAGTAATTATACAATTACCTACCGCACTATAAGACAAGAATTTTCTCCCCCACTTCATTATCTAAAAAATCAGGGTTCACCCACAACCACACACAAGGTTAAACACATTATGTACAGGTGCTTTCCTGAAAACCAAAGACCGTGAATGGGGAATATTTTTATATAGAGGGACATTGTTATTATTGTAGGTGTTCAGCCCTTGGGCCGGTCTGGGCAGAGACCAGAGCTCAGTCAGGTGACTGGTATGGCTCTGGTACGCTGCATCCTGGGCAAGTTCTTAGGGGTAGTTTGCCATTGCTTTCCCCCGCTTAGAGGGACATATGGCATCTTATTTTTTTTTATAGTTCCACACCTCTTCAACACATGTGGTTCGATGAACCAAAACTTTCATGATTCTACCACAATAAAGTTTCTGGTTGGAACTCACATCATTCTCAAAAACTACTACTTCCACACCAACACACCCATTTCAAATCAAATTCCATGAGCTCAATGTGTCAGAATGCAGCCCAAAATTCAATCAGAGTTGAAGACAACATATAGAGGCCTGGCTATCAAATAGAGGAACTGTACATGCAGCTCCTGACCTTTACTGTTGATCACCAAACTAATCATATTCTACTTACTGCTGAACCTTCCCGCTGTTGTGTGCCAAATCACACTCCACATTAGAATAAAACTGGCTCCCATGTGCCTGAGTGTGAAACTGTCAGTAAGCATAAAATTTCTTGTAATGCTGAAGAAAACTGCCACCAAAAACCTTCAATATTTTGCATCAGGTATATGGAAAAGAGAACAGTTACTTAGAACACTATAAGATGACTTCAGGGGATGCTGCAAGGCCTGGTAGATGGAGCTGTGTGATGCTTTTGATACAATTACACTGAAGGGCAAAGGACATAAATAGCATAATAGCATTAATAATTATTCTGCTGACAGTAGTCTCATTATTTAACAGCTACACCTCCTACCCACTAACAAATGTACTAAACTGTACTTCCAAGTTAAACTGGCATTTTCTTGTTAGGTATATATTACAACATACCCCTTTGAGAGTCCTGTGTCCTTTTCAACTTTTGCATAGTATGCATTCAGTTTGGTCTCCAAGTCCTCCAAATCAGGAAGGTTATCCAATCCTAGTAAGCTACAATTAAAATGAAAAAGTAGTTACAGTTACATGAGGGGAGAGCCATGTAATTCTGCATGCATCACCTTAAGCTTACAAACATCCATTAAATTAAAATCACCTTCCTTGACTAATAATAATTTATTCTGTTGCACATTAGACCTTATCATCACATTCAGTTCCATACACCATTTAATGTCTACAATGGTGTTAGTAAACCAGGGCACTGCAAGCTTTCCCCAAATATGCCACAAGGCTTTCAATATAAGAGTGACCACGTAAAATTAAATGCATAAAGTGATATTATTAAAATGAACAACTGATAAATGTATCCTTGCACATATACATAAGAAAATCATTAGGAAAGGAGATGGGTGTTTTCTGATCTCACTCCTAGCCTCAGGTAGGACTTTTATATACACCTTGGAAAGCATTATACTTATTTATAATTTTAAACTGTGACAGCGTAGTTGGTATAGGAAGTACACTATTGTTGGACAACCATGGGAATGATTCCCAACACATGCAACAAAGATTTTTCTCATCATCATCATCATCATCCAGAAAGGCAGCTGGGCCCACCTAGCTGGGATGCAAAGATGACCACCCACCTCCATGACTGTAGTGTGGACCATTTTTATTTGTATCAAAACTGCAACCATATTCTGCTATAAGACAACTTTGTGTCTGTACAAAACATGTAACACTATTTAACAAAACAGGCAATGTACATATAATGTAACATGCATTTGTGCAACCACTGTTGCAGTTAGAAAACAGTAAGTATTAAATATTGTGTGTGTGTGTGTAGCCTTAGTCATCCAGCATGCAAAGTGCATGCGCCATATTACATCATCACCTGCACTCTCTTCTGCTCTAACATCACTTTTCTAAATTATCTCATAAATGGCACAATTTTTGGAAAACATTACTGAAAATAAAGTGTCCTTGTTCTCTCCAACTTACATTTGAAACCTTTATCATTCTCAGAATAATTCAGCGAGATATTATCATAAATATATGTAAGTCTTTATATCCAACACCCGTTATTCTTGTCAGATTTTCAAAAAATATGCAAACTTCAAATGTCATGAAAATCCAACCCAGTGGAAGCAGAGCTGTTCCACGCGGATCGATGGAGGGGCAGGCAGACAGACGTGATGGAACTAATTATAGTTGCGTTTCACAATTTTGCAAATGGGCCTAAAACAAATGTACTCTTACCATAAATTTTAGTCCTCTATTCTAACTCAGTTTGCCACCAGCAGAAGATAAATAAACCCACACGTTACACAAGCATGCAAAAGTACAGAGCCACTGCTCTACACTATGAAAAAGAATACAAGGTGGGCAGACCATCATCATCTCTTGAGCAATATAAAGGATGCCTCTGTCCAAACTTTGGATTTTATGTCAAGTGTGGTCATGTCCATACATATTTGTCAATACTGTCATTACAGACTTCATAACTCTTCTGCTGCAGAAGAAAAAACAATTCTGTGTAATTTACAACCAACAACTGTTACTCAAATGCTAGTGACAAAAGCAGCCTTTTGCTGGTATACAAAGCTACTGCAGAGATAACTTTAAATCTTTCAAGGACCATGACTTGTGTTACAAATCCACTAAACCTTCAAACATATTACAGCACACAAGACTAAAAACTTTGTAACACATCCTTGAAAATGAACGTGAAATTAGATGGTAGTGTTATTTTAAACAAGCACAAAAAGCTTAAAATGACTCTGAATTTGGTCTTTCTAAAAGTTGAATTATGATCAGCTACAATGAAACCAACAACTATTATTCTATAATTTTTGAACACCGAACACTCTAACCAACGTGCGTAACAGCAGTAACGTCTACCAAAGTTGGACATTACAGTTTGTTCGTACATTTTATGTACCACCTTTCAGTATGCTTTCCTCATACACATATCTACATTACAAATATAGAGAAGCAACTTCCACAAATGCAGAACACTAATTCAGTGTTCCAAATAGTGCAAGTGACATCACATGGCCTCAACAGCAAGTAGCACTGTTGGTATAAAATTTTACCACATAGCCTGTACCAACAACAGTATTGTAACTGTACAACTGGTGAAAATATTGAGGTCTAAAGTTACATGGAGTGAAGAGAGAAAATCTATTCCTGTTTTCCAGCATATTACTATAGTATATTTATCTCAAAAGACATAGAAGTATTCCTCAAACTCACATGACCACATGCACTTTACTCATGTTAGTGCAGGTGACTGACACATGATTGGTTGCAACCAGGACTAAAGTCAAGCAAAGCATGGCCATACCATGGTTCAGTCACTGGTTTCTCACCAAGGAGGCCTGTGTTCGAACACAAGCTAGTCCATGTCGGATTTGTTGTGAACAGGGTGGCACTGGAAAAGGCATTTGTCCAAGTACTTCAGTTTTCACCAATCAATATCAATCCACCAATGGCCCATATTCATTCCCCTACCACTGATACTACATAGCCTTAGTAACTGAGTGATGTTAAACACCACACTTAAAAAAAGAAACACAGTACATGATGTCAGCATTTAATTACAGCCCAACTTCCAGAGTAAAAAAAAATCAATCTGGTAAACTGGCCAGCACAATTTTACTCTCAAAATCATGTTACTATGCTATCAGCTCGAAGATCTACAGCTACAATCAAATATCAATGTTGTGCTTGGCATAAATGATATCACACTGACATTCTTCTTCTAGTACATTTAATATTATCAAAGTTATGGTCAGCCCAAGCATGGGCCAAAAGGAAAGAAATTCACCAAACTGTGACAAAAACAATTCATATTCACAGTTTATATGAAAAAGCAGTATGAAATTATCTAGTGGAAATATGAATGGGACTGACATCATTCTCTACAACTGCATCAACACGATCAACTACACTGTCTAAACAACTTTCCTTAAAATTTTCATACTCTTTATAATTCCAATGTATTATTTGTACATATTGACACATAAACCATCCAAATACACTGAATAGTATTACTAATTTCTACCAAACATGTCTTGGTCCTCAAGGTCTCCAGAATATGAGGACAAAACACACTGGCATAAATAAATAAAATTATTTAATGTGCCTGGATGGTCTGTATGTCATATTAATTAATGGTAGTTTCATATTTATGTTTGTCAAATGAAGAACTATAAAAGGAAAATATATTTCTCTGATGTTTCACCACGCATGCTTCCGAATATAAAGCTCTCTTTCACAGACTTAACCTATACTGGTATCACCACCTACATATTACAGAAGATTTAATGTCAACTTCAAGGTCCTCTATGTAAGTTTCTTAAACTGTATGTGTGAGACAGTGGGTCTGCAATGGTAAATGCACCTATCAAGGAAACACCCTGGGGCTGGAATCAAATGCCTGATGCTATCTGTAAAAGACTGGAATTTAAGGCAGTGACGCATAAGAACAGACATAACTGCCAGATGTTTAGCATTCTAAGCATCGCACTGCATTCTACACATACAGAATATTTAGTGCCAGCAGATTAACCTTTAACGTACGGATGTTAGATATATCTAACGCAGCCTGCACTCCCCAGTGGCCGAATGTTAGCTATATCTAACACCGTGCATGCAAGAAGTTTTTCAGTGCTCAAGGTGTTTGAGCAAGAAACCCAAACAAACACAATGGCCCCACAGCAAGGCCTGGTATTCTTCAGGAGTGATGATGTCATTTATTTATATATGTACACCAAAGCTCTAGCCCTATAGTATGCTGGTAATCAGCAAAACAGCAGGGACTGGCCAATTAAAGAAGTCTTGGTGGTTGCGAGTACAAGATTCACTGAAAAAGTAGAGTACTCTGGTGGTTCCGCAAAAAATTAAATCTAAAAGGGACTGACAGAAACAACAAAAAAATTAACTTCAACAAGTGTTACAACTTGTTGCTTCAATATGAAATGTGTCTGAACATTTGAGAACATCATTTTCAACAGCTCCAATATAAAAAAAAAAGATCTATGATTCAATATAGTTTACCAATTCATTTAAGTTGTCTGTGTAATGGCATGTTTTCCAGTATCCTCCAAAAATGTGCCTTTCCTAACAACTTTAAACATCAAACATAAATTACAAACTTACCGAAGATCCTTTTTGTCTTCACCCGATCCATACAGGAATTCCTCTTCATCATCTATGCTTTTACGTTTCCTCAAATCATCTTTAACACTAAGCTCCTTCCTCAATGCATCACGGAATTTCTTGGACTCCATCTGTTCCTCAAACGCTTTGGTATCAAACTTCTCTGTTCTCTTGCTACTTTTGTGTTTCTTCTTCTTATCATGATCCTCACGATCCCTCTTCTTCTTCTTACCCTTTTCTTTCTCACGGGATTTTTTGTCCTTCCTCTTTTTCTTTTTAGATTTCTCCTCTAGCGCCTTTCGCTCCTTTTTCCTAGAGAAAATGGGTAACAGATCTTTTATGCAACACATGCAAAACTTCCAACTACAATGACCTGACAAATACACCAAAGAGGTCTGTTCACATCTTCTTTGAAAAATGCAAAATAATATCTGAAGTAAATGGAACACCACTGGGGCAGGCAAGACCTGGATAAATCACCTAAGAAGGAAGCCATTACCAGATTCAAAAAAGGTTTGATAAGAACACGCAGGATATTATTTCCAGTCTGTCTACAAACAAGTAACTCTGTTACAGTTACCGCCAGAGTTAATTGCATTAATGACCCACAATGTGCACAGATACTTCCAGTCACACTAAACACACTCCTTGCAAATCAATTCATTGTCTTCTTGTATAATCAGCCTGATGACGACCTGTAAACAAAGTCAAAACCAGACAATACATCAATTGCAGGGAGTGTGTTGTGTGTGTCTGGAAGTATCGATACACATTATGAACATTACACCAAGGGGGATGGTCCATATAAAAAGAGACCAATTTGATTAACAATGTAATGTCCAAATTAGGACATTATAATTAGCAACAAAACTTTCATGACAACTTTGTTAACACCCTACACCAAATTTCAATGTTTCACCATGCATTTTTTTCATTTCACTAAATGATAAACACCAACACAATGCACTTCGCACTCAACAATAAATTAGTTTATTTATTGTTGAGTGCAAAGTGCATTGTGTTGGTGTTTATCATTTAGTGAAACCCTACACCAAAGTTTACAATATTGTTATTTCATAAAGAATATACACATTTTATTCAAGATTCATGATAGGGTAGATAACTTAGTAGTTCAAACTTCTGCAGGTCCTCAGTTTCTGTGTTTACGGTCAATGTAAAGAGATGGCTCCCACAAATGAAAGAATTCGAGCTACTGAAATGATCAAATAATACAAATTTACCACGAGATTTGAGGTTCTCGCAATGGGGCTAACTAAGAGCAAAGTCTTGAGGGATATTATGCTGTGCTGACACAGCAATTCAACTTACCACCTTGCCGTTTCTTCCAGGAATTTTCGCACTTTCTCCTCATATTCAGAATCACCCTTTGTCTGCTCCAGGAATCTGCATACCCTCTGCTCATACTCCAAGTCCTTATCATATACTTTGGATATTGTATCAGAACCTGCTTGAAAAGACGCAGCACTCCCTACAGAACAACCACTCAGTATATTTCAATTTCTTCTGTTATTTATCAGTACAAAGCAGCTGCTAAGCAAAAAAACATACACAGCAGTCTCAATGTTCATAATTAACAGGAACTGAAGAAACCACCATAAAAACTACAATCTATTTTCAATGTGAAATACCTATCTGGTTCCACATATTCAAAAACTACCCATAATAAGACTATAATCTCAAAAGCATTAGAAGTGTGAGTTAATTTTTAATAAAATGTAATTACTTCTGGAAGCACCAAATACATCAAATGACTGAAGAAGAGCCTCATCCCATACAGCATAACAATCAAGCTGACTGAAAGAAAGACAGGGCTTGACTGAGCTGAGAATAGCAATAGCAGGATAGTGGGGGAAGCTGTCTCACTAGCCATGTGATCTCATCTCAGTTTGAAGGAAGTGGTCATGAAAGGTCAAAACAATGACACTACAGGACAGGCAATGCACATGTTAACACTGAGGGGTGTTCATATAACCATTGTTGGTCAGGAAAAGCATTAAGTACTAAACATTTTACGAGTATCCACATTCTTGTCTTTGTTATCCAGCATGCAAAGCACATGCGCTGTATTATATCATCAGCTGTGGCTTGTCCACATGTACCATATTTCAAGCACAAGGTTTTTGTGTGTGTTTGTATATGTATGTATGTATGTATGTATGTATGTATGTGTGTGTGTGTGTGTGTGTGTGCGAGCGCGCGCGGTGTGCGTGTGGGGATACTGAACATAAAATGTTTGTCTGATTTTGTCCACAACTTTCCTGCACAACACTTATTCTACAAAGTATTCAGCAAGATACTATCATAAATGTATGCAGGTACATTAAGTACCCAATATTCTTGTCAAATTCTAATCAAACTTGAATTTTCTCAACAGATTTTCAAAAAATCCTCAAATACCAAATTCCATCCAGCAGTAGGAGAGATGTTCCATGCGGACAAACATACAGAGACATGACGAACCTGGGCCAATCAGAAACATGATGAAGCTATACCACTTTTCACAATCTTGTGAACACGCCCAAAAATGGGTTAAGACAAAAGGCAAAACCCAAAACAGTAACATTCACAAACTTTGGGACTCTTATCATTTACCTCTACACAAATTCAAGAAAGGGAAAACAATCAGAATGAATGTCATTACCTGTTCCACCTTCTCCTCAACCTGCACGGATACACCTCGGAGAGGAAATATATTCCTCTTTTACTCTACAGGGTGTCACAGGAGGAATGGACCAAACTTCGGGAGAGTGTTCCTTATGTTAAACTATACCGATATAACCCAAAACACCTATATCCAAAGTTGAGCGGGTAAGGAGATAATGGCCAGAGAAAAGTGTGGACACCTTGCATTTTCGTGTAGTGTACGTCTACAGGTGTCTAGCGCATTGACCGTGAGAGAGGAATGCGTTACGCAGTTCTTTGTCGGCACAAGCTCCGCCCAACGCGATAAGATAGCATTTCATTACTGCCGATATGTACAGTGCTTGGTAACCCTGAGGACAACCGAGATATGACTGCGGGTGTTTTTGTAGTTCAATTTAATGGCTTTATGTCACTCACAAGTTACTTTGATAACTTAATGTTTCTCTGACCGTGCATCATGAATTGATCATACAAAATACCAACGTGATGCACTTAATATTATTTATTCGTCAAATATTCTCCTCTACATGTTTCGAGCAACAAGTGCTCATCTTCAGGAGGAACAGTTGTGTGTGAGCAGCATATGGTACCGTCA
>Ga0209628_10004599_pt1 | contig 10025 bp, 9 predicted proteins | sample TergutCu122P4_FD_187285 | JGI IMG/M metagenome (GOLD analysis project Ga0209628, IMG submission 187285) | Cubitermes ugandensis P4 segment gut microbial communities from Kakamega Forest, Kenya - Cu122 P4 (SPAdes) (version 2) | ecosystem: Host-associated > Arthropoda: Insects > Digestive system >... | reverse complement strand
TGCTCCAGGCTCAATCCGTACTCCAGCGGCAGTACCACCGCTTGCGCCTGGCGCAATTGTTCGGCGGTCTGCACACAAGCGAGCATCTCGCGCGCACGCTCCAAACTGTCCTTGCCTCTGGCGGGTCTGCTCATGTCCATCTCCTTGAAGGGTGAGATGGATATTGTGTATCTATTGAAGTGGAAATGGAATCAACCGCCCACACCGCCACCTCCCTGTAGTGGAGACTTTGGTGGCAGCATCTCAATCAAATCAACGACTTGGCAGGACTTGGACGGGTGAGTTGAGAAAGATGGGCTGGGCGCAGCTCGGCCCTGGAGGCACTCAAAGCGTCAAACTGCCGACGCTCGTACCCCCGCAAACGTAGAGCACCTGCCCTGTCACGAAGCTGTTCGCGGGTTCGGCGAAAAAGCGCACGGCGCGCGCCACGTCGGCCGATTCGCCGAGGCGCTTGACCGGGATGCTGGCGGCAATGGCCTTCTCTTTCTCACTTCCGGCATCGACCACGTCATGGAACATGTCGGTGCGGATCGGCCCCGGCGCGACAACGTTGACCGTGATGCCGTCGGCCGCCAGTTCGAGCGCCCAGGTGCGCGCCATGCCCATCATCCCGGCCTTGGTGGCCGAATAGTTCGTGCGGGTCGCGAGCCCCAGCGCGGCGCGCGATGACAGCAGCACCACGCGGCCGAAGCGCGCCGCGCGCATCGCGGGCAAGGCGGCCTGCACCAGTTGGATCGCACAGCCCAGATGCAGATCGACCAGCGCGTCGAGATCGCTCAACTTGACTTCGGGCAGCAGCGCCGCGCGGATGACGCCGGCGTTGTGCACCACGGTCGTGATCGGGAACTTTGCCATGACCTCGGCCACCGCCTGCGCCGTCGCCTGCCGGTCGCTCAGATCGACTTCCACGCTGTGCAGCTTCGGATGCACGAGATCGCAGTTACGCCGTGCCATTGAGACGACCTCCCAGCCGCCTTCGAGCAGATCGGCGCAGATCGCCTTGCCGATGCCGGCGCTGCCGCCTGTGACGACGGCGACGCCGCGCATTTGTGTTCGTGTTTGATTGGCGCTCATTTCGTCTCTCCCACCAGCGCGAGCACGCGCAACGGGCTGCCGCTGCCCTTCTCGATCTTCAACGGCGGACAGATCAGCACCGCGCCCGTCGGCGGCAACTGGTCGAGGTTGCTCAGGCATTGCAAGCCATAGCGCCCCGCGCCATGCATGTAGTAGTGGCATGGATAAGGCGGGCGCAGGTGAACGCCCTGCCCGGCGTCGGTACCGATGGCTTCGGAGCCGAAGCCGAGCACGTCGCGCTGCTCGACCAGAAAGCGTACCGCCTCGGCGCTCGGGCCGGGTGTGTGCTGGCCGGTCTCGTCGAAGTTCTGATAGGCCTCGGGGTCGTGGCGCTTCGACCAGTCGGTGCGCATCAGCACCCACGCGCCCTTCGGAATGCGGCCGTGCTCGGCCTCCCAGGCTGCGATGTCGGCGACGCTCAAAAGGTAGTCGGGGTCGTCCTTGACCTGCGGCGAGCAGTCGATGACGCAGGCCGGCGCGACGAAGCGCTCGGGCGGAATCGTGTCCACTGAGTTATTCGGCAGATCGCGGCCCGAAATCCAGTGGATCGGCGCGTCGAAGTGCGTGCCCGTGTGCTCGCCGCACGAGAAGTTGTTCCAGTACCAGCCGGGGCCGCGCTCGTCGTACTTCGAGACCTCCTCGATGCGGAACGGCCAGCACTGGCCCATCTCGGGCGGCAGCGCGATCTGGGGGAATTCGGGCGTCAGCGTCTGGGTCAGGTCGATGACGCGGATGCTGCCGCTCGCGAGGGCCGCGACAAGCTGGGTCAGGATCTGGGCGCCATTCGGGGTGTCGGTGGTGGGCATGCTGCTCATGATGTTTTCCTCAACCGCCGTTCATCGCCAGCTCGCGCTCCAGCACCTTCGGGTTGTCGCGCCAGCGTTCGATCCACTCCTGCGCCACGTCGCCCGGATAGACATCTTCGACGCCATCGCGCAGCGCCTTCACGATCGCGCTCGCGAGCGATTCGGGCGCGAGCTTGGGCGGCGGCATGTTCTGGTTCCATTCGTCGTCGATCGGGCCGGGAAAGACGTTGATCACGCGGATGCCCGCGGGCCGCATTTCAGCGCGCAGGCATTGGGCCAGCGAGTGCGCCGCCGCCTTGCTGGCGCTGAAGGTGCCGTGCGGCGGAAAGTTCGACAGCGCGTAGATCGACAGCAGATTGACCCACGCGGTCGCGCCGGTCGTGCCATCGGCGGTGCGGCCCCGGAGCGCCGGGCCGAACGCCTGCGCGAGGCGCAGCAGGCCGAAGTAGTTGATCTCCATTTCGAGCTTGGCCGCGTCGGTGCCGCGCCGGGCGCCGATGCCGAAGTTGCGATGCACCTCGGCGTTGTTGACGACGATATCGACCTTGCCGCCGATCTCGCCGGCCAGCTCGGTCACCGAGCGTTCGTTCGTGAGATCGAGCGGCACCAGCGTGACCTGCGGCAGGGCCGCAAGGTCGTCAAGCCCGCCGAGCTTCTTCCACGGCTCGGCGTGGCCGACCCAGACGATGTCGGCGCCGGCCTTGACCAGCGCCCGCACGATCGCCTGGCCTGCGGGCGTCTTGCCATTGGTCACGAGCGCATTGCGGAATTTCGGGTCGCTCGTCATTTCGCGCAGCATCTTGTCGTCAGCCATGTGTGCAGTTCCTTCGTTCGGAAATCCAATCAATACCGCCTGGCCGGCGCGATCGAGCCGCGCGCCGACCTTCACCCGTTGTGGCGCCGTGCCGACCTCGCCGTGCAGATGCACCATCAGCGTCGGCCCGCTGTCCAGATGCACCATGCCGAGCCGCCACGGCAGGCGTTCGCGGAAGAACAGGTCGTTGCTGTGGTGCAGCGTGGTCGTGCTCAACAGTTCACCCGCGCCGCTTTGTTCGCGCCACCGCAGTTGCGCCGACAGGCACTGGTGGCAGGCCGAGCGCGGCGGATATTGCACCGCACCGCAGTCTTCGCAGACCTGAAGCTCGAAGCGCCCCTGCGCGGCGGCGGCCGTGATGCCGAGCGCGATCCGGCCGCGTGATCCAGGTGGCAGGTTGATCTGCGGCGTGCGCAGGACCGGATTTTTTTTCTGCGGGCGCGTCAACGGCATCGTCATTCGCTTCTCCCGAGAATCACGGCGCCGGTGCACAGGCAGCGGTCGTAAGTCACCATGCCGAAGCCCGCGACCAAGCCGAGATTCGCGTCGGCCACGCGGCGCGGACCGGCCTGATCGGTCAGTTGCCGGATCGCTTCGGTCATGCCCAGAAAGCCGCCCGCCGCGCCGGCCTGACCCGCCGACAACTGCCCGCCGCTGGTGTTGTTCGGAAAGCTGCCATCGTGCGTCAGCGTATGCGACCGCACGAAGGCCGGCCCCTCGCCCTTGTCGCAGAAGCCGAGGTCTTCGAAGTGCATCATCACGATCACGGGATAGTCGTCGTAGGTCTGGATGAAGTCGATGTCTTTGGGCACGACGCCAGCCTGCGCGTAGAGATCGTCGCGGTCCTGCCGCCAGCCACCGCGCACCATGATCGGGTCGGCGGCGAAGGCGTTGTGGCGCTCGATCGTGCCGCGGATTTGCACATGGGCCAGGCCCAGATCGCGGGCGCGTTCTTGCGTCATCACGAGAAAGGCTTCGGCGCCGGCGCAGGGCATCACGCAATCGAACAGATGCAGCGGCTCCGAGATCGGCTTAGCGACCATGTAGTCGTCGAGCGTCAGCGCCTTCTTGAACATCGCATGCGGGTTGCCCAGGGCATTGCGACGCTGTGCCACCGCGATGCGGCCGAAGTCTTCGCGCTTCGCGCCGAACCGGCGCATGTAGTGCGCCGTGATCATCGCGAAGATCGAGTTCGGCCCGCCCGAGCCATAGGGGTAGGTGGCGTCGCGCGCGAAGTGGCTGAAGGCGCCGAGCGTCTGCCGGAACGAATCGACGTGGTTGGTGTCAGCCGCCACGCAGGCCACCACGTCGGCATCGCCGGCCTGCACCGCGCGCGCGGCGCGGCGCAGGCACATCACGCCCGAGGCGCCGCCGGTCGGCACATGGTCGAGCCAGCGCGGCGAGAGGCCGAAGTGCTGCGTCACGCCGACGGCGGTGTCGGGCGCGAGCGAAAAGCTTGACAGGCACACGCCGTCGATCGCGTCCTTCGCGATGCCGCTTTGCCGCACGAGCGCATGCAGGGCCTGGCCGAGGAACCAGTGCGCGGGTTCGGTGGAATAGCGCTGATAGGACACCGTGACCGGCACGGCGACGGCGACGCCTTCGTAACTCTTGCGGGCCATCAGTCTTGTCTCTTCTTCATATTGCGCGTATCGAAGCACCCGGCCTGCCCCGGCAGCGCCTGCGCCATCTGGCGCAACTCGCCGCGCTGAATCTTTTGCGATGCGGTCAGCGGCAGCGCATCGACGAAGGCCACATAGCCCGGTGCCTTGTAATAGGCCAACTGCGCCAGCGTGTGTTCGACGATGCTCGCGGCCAGTTCGGCGCCTGCCTTGCCGCCGGCCTCCGGGTCGAGCACGACGCAGGCCAGCACCTCGTCGCCGCGCACCGCGTCGGGCGTCGCGGCCACCGCCGAGACCTTGACCGCCGGGTGCTGATTCAGCACGCTCTCCACTTCCACCGCCGAGATGTTCTCGCCGCTGCGCCGGATCACGTTCTTCTTGCGATCGACGAAATAGAGACTGCCTTGTGCATCGCCGCGCACCATGTCGCCCGTGTGGAACCAGCCGCCGGCCCACGCATCCGCCGTGGCCTTGGCATCCTTCAGGTAGCCGCGAAAGAAATAGCGCCGCGCATCGTCGCCACTGGAACGCACCAGCAGTTCGCCGGGCGTGCCCACCGGCACGTCGGCGCCAGCTTCATCGACCAACCGAATCTCGACGAACCCTTCGGGCCGCCCGAAGCAACTCGTCCCCACGTGGCGCGGCTCGCGGTTCGCCATGATGCAGGCCGCGGCCCCGGTCTCGGTCATGGCCCAGGCTTCGACCAGCGGAAAGCCGAAGCGCGCTTCGAACGGCGCGTGGTTCTTGCGATCGACGCCGGCGCCGAAGCCCCAGCGGATCGCGTGCTCGCGATCCGTCGAAGCCTCGGGCGCCGACAGCAACATCGCCGGCATCACGCCCAGATAGTGCACGATGGTCGCACCGCTTTCGCGCGCGCTTTGCAACCAGGTCTTGGGATGGAAGCGGTCGAGCTGCACCAGGCAGCCGCCCGCGATCAGCACCACCCCGGTCGAAAACGCCATCGCGTTCATGTGGTTGAGCGGCAGCGGCGTCATCACCCGCTCCCGGTCGCGCCGCACTTCGCAGACGCTATCAAGGCCCGCATACCACTGCCCGGCGCGCAGGAAGTAGCCGTTGTCAAGCACGCAGCCCTTGGGTCGGCCCGTGGTGCCCGAGGTGTAGAGCAGGGCACATTCCGAATCCTCGCCAACCGGCTCGTTCGCGCGCGGCGCGGGCTCGAAAGGGGCAGGCATCTTGTCGGCCTCCGCGCCGATCATGTGCAGCGCCCTCCCTGCCTGTCGCGCGGCGGCTTCGAGATCGCGCGCGCGCTGCGGCAAGGTCACGGCGAGGCCGATTTCGCTGTGGCCGATCAGATAGGCGAGTTCGGCCGAGCGCATCTCGGCATTGATCGGCACCACGCTGACGCCGAGCGCGTTGAGCGCGAACCAGTGGTAGAGAAAAGCGGGCCGGTTCTCCAGCAGCAAGCCGACCCGGTGCCCGTGGCCCCAGCCCGCCGAAGCGTAGGCTTGATGTAAGCAATCGACCTCGGCGCGGGCCTGCTCCCAGCGCACCGGGCCGGGTGCAATGCCATAGGTCTTGGCGGTGACGGATTCGGTGAACAGGAAGTCGGCGTGCGGCGTGCGGCTGGCGCTGGCGGCGAAGGCTGAGTGGACGGTGCGATATTCCATGCACTGCGCCAATCAAATGAACAACTGCACCGCCGGCAAGGCCGCATCACTGTTGATCAAATCCACCCGCTTGAGCGACATCTTCAACGCCCCCTCGACCACGCACAGGTGATGCCAGGCCGTGCCGACCAGAAACACCATTTGATCGCCCTGCGACTCGCTGTAGTGAAACGGTGTGCGCAGCACGAAGCGGTTGGCCGCCGCGTCGCACTGATCGACAGAGGGCATCTGCAACACATGCTGGCAGCGGCTTGGCGGTTGCTGCGAGAAGGCCCGGGGGCTTTTGAGGCGCTCGATGCGCAGCGTGCGCAGCAGCTTGTCCTCATACATGTGCGAGGTGTAATTCAGTCCATCGGGCTGGCCCGGCGTCAGCGGCACCCAGTAATAGGCGTCGTCGGTGAACAGCGCGTTCCATTCGGCGAAGCGCTTCTCGTCGAGCAGGCGGGTTTCGTGGACGACGAAATCGATCAGGTCTTGCGGTTGGACTGTGTTGGGGGTCATGGCATGCACTCCTTGCTTTCCATTGCATTCACGCGCCACTCACTAATGCGGGACAGGCCAGGGCACCCGCGGAACCAGCTTTGCTGGGCCGCTGGGTGTGCCCTCTTGAGGGGGAGCGCCGCAGGCGCTTCGGGGGTGGGCGTCATCTTTTTACATCGTCAGCGTCATGTGCTTGAGCCATGACTTGCACTGGTTGCGCATCGACAGCTCGCTGGTGCCGATCACCGTCTCTTCGCGTTCTCGCCCCTCGTTCGGGTCGTAGTTGCGGTGCAGGCTGATCCAGTCGTTGCCGCCCGCGTGAAGGCCGATCTGGATGCCGCGGTAGGCTTGCAGGTCGTCGTGCCCGACTACCGAGAACGGCGAGTTGATGAGGCGCGAATACATCGCCGTGCGTTGCAGCAGTTCGTCGGGCGCGCCCTTCAGGCGGAAAGTCCAGCTTTCGAGCACCGTCTTGTCGGCGGCGATCGGGCGGGCAACGCGAATCGCCTGGATCGCGCCCTTGATCGTGAGGTTCGGGTAATACACGGTGTTGTGGCGCGCGAGGCCGAGGATGCGCGCCGCGCGTTCCTCGCCATAGGCCGCCTTCATCGACGCCTCGTACGCGGGGATGCCCGAATACTTGCTGTGGATGCTGAAGTGCACGCCCGAGAAGCTGTGGCCGTTTTCGTAGACGCGCACGCCCATGTCCTCGAAGAACTTGTAGTCCGACGCGAAGGGCACGAACTGCTCGATTGCCATCGGCTTGGGCGCGTCGGCGGGCTGGCCGGACCACATCGCCTTGGCGGTGCCGGCGGAAGATTCGTGCGCCACCATCGGGTGCATGGTGTCGTTGAGGTTTTCGATGAACATCTTCCAGTTGCAGTCGTGCATGAAGCGCAGGCAGCCGCCGGCGATCTCGAGTTCGCCCTCGGGCGAGCGGTCGGCCATGTTGTCGATCGACGAGAGCGAGTCGCCGAAAAATTCCTCGAAGTCCTGCCCGGCGTCGTTGAGCTTGACGAAGATGAAGCCGCGATAGAGGCGCACGTGGCGCACTGCCACCAAGCCCTTGCAGGCTTGGCTGTCGTACAGCGCCGTGCCCTCATAGCCGTTCTTGAGCGGAATCGACAGCGGCGAGCCGTCGGTCTTGAAGGTCCAGGCGTGATAGGGGCAGCGAAAGAATTTGCCCGTGTTGCCGCAGGCTTCGCTGACCAGGCGCGCGCCCTTGTGCGCGCAGCGGTTCATCAGCACCTTGACGCTACCGTCGCTGTGGCGCACGACGATCAGCGGCTGGCCCGCGATCTCGAAGGTGAAGAAGTCGCCGGGCTTCGGGATCTGGCTGTCGTGGCCGACATAGTTCCAGGTGTTCGAGAAGAAGTGTTCCTGCTCAAGTTCGAACAGTTCCTGGCTGATGTAGAGATCGCGGTGCACTTGGTCCGGGCGGACCAGCGCTCGCACGGCCTCGGGGTTTCCTCGGTAAGTCGTCATGGCATGCACTCCTTTCACATATCCAACACGAGACGCGCACCCTTGGCCCGCGACACACAGGTCTGGATGACGTTGCCGGCCTCCTTTTCGGAGGCGGTCAGCACGTAGTCGCGGTGGTCGATCTCGCCCTCGATCACCGGCGCCGCGCACACGCCGCACTCGCCACGCTTGCAGTCAAACAGCGGATCGCAGCCGTGCTTGATCAAGCCGTCGAGCAGCGTTTGGTTCGCCGCGACCGTGAAGGTCTTGCCTGACTGGGCCAGCGTGACCTCGAAAGGCCGGTCGCCGGCCTCCGCGACCGGCTCGCTGAACAGCTCGAAGTGAACACGGCCCAAAACTCCTTGACTCCAGCCGCGCGCCTGCGAGGCCGCGAGCACCGCGTCGAGCATCGGCTTCGGCCCGCAGACGAACAGCCGTCCGTCCGTACCCATCGAATCGAGCAGCGCGCCGACGTCGAACACGCCACCCGCCGACTCTTCATCCGAATGTATGCGCAGATCGTCGCCGAGCAGCGACCGCAATTCGTCGACGAAAGCCATCAGCGCGCGGCTGCGGCCCGCGTAATGCAAGCGCACCGCATGGCCCTGGGCGCGGCAGTACGCCGCCATGCTGGCCAAGGGCGTGATGCCGATGCCGCCCGCGAGCAGCGTCGTCACGCCGCCGCCGTCGAGTCGCAGCGGAAAGTCGTTCTTCGGCGACCGCGCGAGGATCGGATCGCCTGCGCGCAAACGCTCATGCATGAAGCGCGACCCGCCGCGGCCGTTTTCTTCGAGCCGCACCGCGATCGTGTAATCGCCCGGCGTGAAGCCGGACCGGGCCGTCATGCCTTGCAGATCGATCAGCGAATAGTGCCGCCAATCCGCGCTTTCGTCGGGCAGCCGCACCTGCACCTGGATGTGCGCGCCCGGCGACCACGCGGGCAAGGCGGCGCCATCGGGGCGACCCAGGCGCAGCACGCGGATCAGCGGATTGAGCGCCCGGGTTTCGAGCACCTTGAGTTGAACCGATTCGGGGATGGCGAGGGAATTCATGACGGCAAAGGGTAAACACAATTCTGTTTAGATATAAACCTATCCACAATCATATATTACCCTGAGATGGCGAACCCCGCGCCGCCGATAAGATGCTGCCGTTATGACCTCGCACCCACCCGATTCACCCCGTTTCGTTGATGACTACCTGCCCGCCCTGCTCGCGCAGGCCAGCCAGCTCATCTCGGGTGAATTCCACAAGGTCGCGCGCCAGCAGGGGTTTTCAGTGTCCGAATGGCGCGTCATGGCATCGCTGGCCGGCGGCGAACCGATCAGCATCGGCAATCTGGCCCAGGTCACGATCATCAAGCAGCCCACCGTCACCCGCCTGCTCGACCGCATGGAAGCCAAGGGCCAAGTCGAGCGCCTGTCTCACGAGAGCGACCGGCGCGTCACGCTGGTGCGTATCACGCGCCAGGGCGCCAAGGCGGTCGCGCCTCTGATCGAACTCGCCAAGGAACACGAGCGCCGCGTCCTCGAATCCTTCGGACTGGCGCACGCCGAGGCGCTCAAGATGACCTTGCGGCGGATGGTCGAACTACATGCCGGGCCAGGTGGGCCGGCGGATGAAGGCTGAATGTCTCAACTTTCCACCGGACGACCCGCGACGCATGAACTGACGCAGCCGAAGCCAGCCACAAGCCCGATGCAGCGCGTGACTACTGTGCTCATTCGTCGGGAAGAGGACTGACGAGTCGTTGGTCGTCCGGTTAGCCCGTCTTTCTCAACTGGCCGTTGTTTTTCTGGGAATCGAGCTATTTCCGGCGTGTAAGTGCTTGATCCACAAGGGTCGTCTTCTCGCAAACGTGGAGACTTTGGTCGTTGCGCCGAGTGGGCGAGCTTTCTAAAGAATTTTTGATTTAATCTCTTACAATCATGGTACACTTTGCGAAGCCAAGAAGCGGAGTGTTCCATGGCAGCCTATTCACAAGATTTGCGTGATCGCGTGCTCAATGCTGTGCAGCGCGGAGATCGGCCCACAGACATAGCGGCCCGTTTTGAAGTCAGCCGGATGTGGGTGTATGCGGTCAAGAGGCGCTTTGAGAAGGACGGTCAGCGCACGGCGCTGCCAGTAGGCGGGCGTC
>Ga0209628_10004598_pt1 | contig 10026 bp, 7 predicted proteins | sample TergutCu122P4_FD_187285 | JGI IMG/M metagenome (GOLD analysis project Ga0209628, IMG submission 187285) | Cubitermes ugandensis P4 segment gut microbial communities from Kakamega Forest, Kenya - Cu122 P4 (SPAdes) (version 2) | ecosystem: Host-associated > Arthropoda: Insects > Digestive system >... | reverse complement strand
ATTTCAACCCCTTAGAACCAGTAACATACTTTTCCTGATTTTGTAAGTAATATCGATTCGTTTCCTCACACAACATATCAAAGAATGTGTCTCCAAGAAAGAGTCCTGTTACTTGTGATACTTTCGTTGGGTCAGAGGGAATTTGTTTCACCCCTGGGTTTCTGGTAAATGGCCCTAAATATCTGGTGTTTTATCTGTTTTTACCCATGTGAAAACCGCCGAATCTAGTGTTTCATCGTCGTCACTTTGTTCACTGTCACTGTAACTTGGTAAAGGATGCACAATTTTGTTTTGCCTATTTCCAATAATAGAAGAGTAACTGTCACTATCAGCATCATCAGGAACATCAGATAATGTGTCCGCCAACAATTGCGCTGAAATTTCATCTTCTGTAAGATATTTTTCCGTGTAAGAATTACCTCTTTCCGTCATGGGTGTAAAGTGATTGAAACCTGAACGCTGACTAAATGCAGAGCAGAGCAACAGAGGAAAATAAAGTGTTGTTTGTTCTCTATATTTATCACAGACCATTAACTCGGAGTGAGGTCGCGTTTCTATAAACATCCGTCAGCAGGACCATTCGGAGAAATGCTCCATGTATTGCGTTATTAAGTGTATAGTGCGTGGAAACCAAACGCGTGTTAAAAACGCAGATTTGCGTCATCTGTCTTGCACAGTTGTAATGTAAAGACGCAAATCTGCGTCACCGGTCCGCAATGTGTTAAGATAATACTGTTCTGGGTTTTAACACCATGAGGTTTTGTAGGTTATTTCATAGGTAACTGTTGCGTCCATTTGCAGGTCACTACTGTAAAGATGGAAACAAAGGTTTCTGTAAAACATTGGTAAACCACCTACAAAACTTTGTGACATCATAACCTTGTACATGCTCACCACCTATGTGCATTTGTATGTTTGGTATGCCTGTCTAGCTCAGTATAGTAGGGGAGACCTCTTTGAGATATGGGTGGGGTTCACAGAATCTGATTTTTTTTGTTGGTTGCACCTGAACTTTTATTTTATTACCACTGTCTAGCTGTCCAGTTAACTGTTTTAGGAATCAGATGGTACATCTGTTGGTCACTATAACTGTTTGCCTGTTGAGCTAATAACAAGCACACCTCAGTAAACACCTGTCCTTTTCATATTTTCATGATGAACTATCTCTAGATTCTTGTGAGAATAATTCACTGTGATATACACCTGAATGTTATGAACTCAGACTGCTCCCTTCATGTATCAGAATGTCCCCTCATGGTTGAAGAATTTATTTGAATGAGATCTTCAAACGCAAATGGTTACATTGGGTTGAAGGTTTACTGTTGTCAGGTGCCCTTGCACCCCATGGTAAATTATGACTACTTCATTTTGTGCCCATGCATTTTAGGAATTAGTCACTGAGGCTATTCTATCCTTTGTGGATGCTCACAGGGTATTCAAATCATAAAGGTTTCTAGAGCAATGACTGTCAATCCCTCATTGAAGTTTTCTTCAATGGACCTCTGTTGTGTGTTTGATGATGGACAGCAAGGACTTGAGATATGTGTACTACACTTATTCATCATTCTGTTGTATACAAATGGCTTCGAACTGCTTGTAACTGAGGGCTAGCTATCATTTTGCCTCATAAATAAATGTGCAATGCATTGTTTGCCTCTAACCTGGAAGATAACAGGATGAACTTTCACCACCATGACAGCCTCACTCTCATCACCCATCTCTTAATTCAGATAGTCTGTGTTCTTCCTTTGGGTGACATGTGTAACACTAAACATCTGACAAGTATGTGCAGAATTTAAAAGCAAGTTTGAACAAGAGGAGGGGCTGTCTTATGAATTACAGTTTTTGTGATGTGCATGTTGTATAGGGAGACCATTATCCTGCATAGTATTCATAAGCTAAAACTTGTAAACTTACAAGGTTGGAACACAGGATCCTATAACACGAATACTGCCTTTAATCTAGGAAGCAGTATTCATGCTGAGGTGCTGTGTATACACAGCTGGTATTGATGGTACTTGCATTTGGTTGTTAATTATGCCTTATTGTCTCTATCAGCATATTTTGGAAAGATGCTGTCTACGTATCGCCTTCGAACAGCCAGAAGAACAGATGAGCGTGTCAGATTTATGAATGAAATAATAGTTGGCATCCAGGTTATCAAAATGTATGCTTGGGAGAAACTATTTGCTCATCTTATCTCTCTGGCTCGCAAGTAAGTTCCTTTCAGTCTTGTAGCATTTTCTCCAAATGATGACACTGCAGGTATTCTTCCATACCAAATACAGCAACAAGCCTGACAGCCATGGACATAGTGACAGACCAAAAATCAATCTCATGAAACAGCCATGACCTTCTTCTGGTAATGTTACCTTTTTGAATATTTAAGTGTCATCCCAAGGTCTTGAACTATGTGAGTGAAAGGAGGTCTGAAGTAGTCATTCTTGTAATATGTCTTTCTTTAATCTGACATTGAATCAGAACAGTCATGCCTGTCTCTGTAATTTATTGATCTTAATTACGAGCTGGTAAGTTAACAGGTATGAAATTTGGTATGTATAATCTTAGGCACACTTGTCTTTGAGGGATTCAAAATTTGAATGGATTCAGCTGAGTTAGGACATCATATTGAATGAATGTCACAACAGAATTGCAGGTACAACTAACAACAGAGTCCTTTGACAGCTAACAGTCTATGTGTCCAGGCAAGAAATTTTCCACCTTTTATAAATCCATTATATCCACTGATATGTTCACAAGTTTGTTAACTTTTGACCAAAAATTGCTGTATGAAGAGAGCTGTGTAGGGTAACACATTGTTGTAATAAAGAACCAAACTTTTGTGTAGGGACAGATTTTTATTGGGCAGTTCCTTTGATATTGTGGAAGAGGAATGTATCATTTTGACCTTTGACTTGCGACATTTTATGTGCCTTTATTTGGGATATTAGAATTTGTTCCCAAAAGCTGTGTCTGAACAAATTTTGTATTTATTTGCTGCTCATTGCTGATATGTTTCCAGTGTTTGAGTTTATGAACTTGCGTTGTGGGAGCACCATCTGTTACATTTAATGTCATCTCTACTTGAAATTGTTTATCCTACACAAGAATCTCATTCTAGTTGCTATTGCTTCCCCATAAACTTGCTGTATGATATGGTAAATAATATGTGTGGAATGTTTTGCACCATTCACTATATATGTACTGTTGATACTCTTATCCAAAAAATTTGTCAACTTTTTTAGTCAAAAGCATAAAATACTGGTTTTGTAAAACACTTCCTGTTTTGCAAAGAAACGTACCTGTAGAGGTGACTAATGTTTGAAGTTCCAAGTCTGTGGTCCTCTTTAATATTTTGTAGCATGGTGACTTTTTATGGTGAGGATTTGTTAGCTTCCTCTCCAGTCCTGAAGCTGGAGGGTCATCTCTTGTCAGGTGTGTGCAGCTACGTATTCACTCTATTTGCAGCCACGCTGGGTATCTCAACGGCATTTCCTCCATTTGCAACACTAGAATGCACCATGTTGTGACAAATGACCCACACCCTTGGCAAGACATAAACACTGTCTAGTCCAGCAGAAGAACCTTATCTTAATATTTTAGTGATAATGTGCTTAAATGCAGTTACTCAGTTCAGATGTAAGTAACAGATATAAGTAAGCTTTGATACATACTGAAGTCATCTATTCTGATGCCTAACTCATTTAAAATAATTTTCTTACAGACGTGAAATTCAAACAGTTAGAGCTGCAGTCTTTGTACGTGGTTTGCTCGTATCGTTTGGGAAGTTTTCAACAAAGATTGTCATATTTATTTCTATTGTATCATATGCTCTACTTGGAAACAAGATCACAGCTGAGAAGGTGAGATAAACTTGTATACAAACCAGTAGTGTTGACTGCAAAATTTTGTCTGTTGAGAAAGATTTATGCAGCAGTGGGGCATGTAATGGATTTGTTGCTGAAACCATGTCATAAAAGCGTCACTCTTGCTTCATGGTTACACCATGCATCAAAGATATCGAACAATTTATAGTCCAACTAATGCACACAACGTTAAAAACGTAGAGTTATTAAAACAACTTAAAATTGAGGTGGCTGCTTCAACATGTTTCGGTTTACAAGGAAACCATCATCAGGGAGCCACAGCCAGCACTTAGCTAAAATTACACACTCAGTTCAATGTGGATACATGGAGGTCTTACAGACGATGTCAGTGTTATGGCTGCATAGTATGACCTGTGAGGCATGTGTGCATTAGTTGGACTATAAATTTTCGTCACTCTTGCTGTTTTGATTGAATTGTTCCTATGGTAAACGCGGGCCATGTTCCATCTGTATGTGATCGTGACTGACGTACCGTGCATTTGTGATAAAAATTCGCTATTGCATCAAGAAAGAAAGAAAGATATCCTGAATATAATTACCCTATGAACTTTGTCAAGCAGTGCAGTAGAATTCCTTTAATCTGGCACTGGAAGGACTGGACAGGTGCCGAACTATTAAATATTCCAGATTATTAAACATTAAGTATACTTTCCAAATTTGTGACAGGCATTTGTTTCATACTATGCAGCAATCCATTAGAAAATATGCATTTATCAGTTACTTTTATTTCATCATAAAAAGACTTAGCTTTCTCGATTGTCACAGGCTCACTTACTGGTTTTCATTTGGAATGCATTACTGTAAACCACTTATACACCTTGTCCAGCTGCAGGAGTATCAGGATTTCCAGAGTATTGGCATCTGGATTAAAGGAATTCTACAATAATTTGTTAAAACGAAGGACCATAATCTGTACTGTAGAAGTGGAGAATGTACGATGATATTGTTATATGGCAAGAGGAATAGCAGAGATTTTACATCATGGCTGACATACTAGAGGTTAGTGTATATACATTGACATTCGTGATTGCAACAACAATAACTCAATCAGTTCTAGATGCAAAGAGTGCAAGGCATTGTAGCCTGATTTGGGCAACAGTTGCCGTGATGTATGCATTGCACTGTTATCTGTCATAACACAGACATTCAGTATTGAAAGTTAACTTCTAGCTTCTTTGGTATAAATTGCATGAAGTATATTTCACTGCCATATTTCACTCCTTGTGTGGAATTGTAATATGCCAGAAACATAATGTGATGTTTTTGTGTTGGTAGGATCTGTTCTTTCTCATCTGCCTTATTGCAGGGCTCATGTTTGTAATTCTGATAGCCATAATTTATATACAGTGGTCAAATAAAATGTGTGTATAATTTTTCCATTTTTCCTAGATGTTTGTGATAACTGGATTTGTGAATATTGCAAACAAGGCCATGACTGATCAGTTTCCTCGCTCAATAGCACGTGTCTCAGAAGCAGCTGTTTCTGTAAAGAGAATCCAGGTTTGTTTTTCCTAACTTGTACATTGCATACACAGTTTGTATTTTCATGAAATAAATGTGAAGTTTGGTAACTTGTTAGGTGAGGTGGGTAGAATGTTTTCATGGTGTTGCCACTTGTTCCAAGCTTGTTTCCCATTTGGGAACAAGTTATTTTCATTCTGAAAATGGTGTTGTAGCATTAGCAGGACTTCGTGATGAAATGGAGGAAGTAGACTGAACATACACAAAAACGTGTTAAGTAGCTAATTATGGTGGTGGTGGTGGCAGAGGTGGGAGGAGAGGGGAGGGGGGATCGGGAGACCATCACTGCTGTGGCCATTGCCATTGCACTGCAGCTGTTGCTGTTATAACACATGTACACTCTCCTTGCCAGCTTGCTTCTTGTCTGTTATTACCACTGAAAGCGCCATGATACCGCTTCTGCTACTAATATTACTACCACTACTGCCAGACTTTGTGTCATATGCCTTAATGTTCCTGTTTTAGAAGTGAATGTAGTGCATTCTATAAATATTCATAGAAATTAGTGTCAGTAGCTTATAATAAAAGTGTATTGATGAATCATTTGAACATGTTTCAGCCTTATTGGATCAGAATGTGGCATTTCAGTAACTGGTGAAACTTTCTGACATAATTCTCTTAACATGTATATATAGACTCATTCATATTAAGATAATTTCTAAGGACCTGCAGTTTTAAGAACCAAATAAGATACACCTTTCATGTGAAACAGCAGTGTTGTCATGCTGTAAGATGTGTAGAAGTGATACATATGTCTGACTTGCAATACCAATTAATTTTATCTCCACAGAAATTTCTTCTTTATGATGAAGTGGCCACTGCATATGGTTTTACTAAAGATGGTATGATGACAACAGTCACAGCTAGAGGTAAATTCTCCTCTGTTACGTGTGGGTACAAGATGGATAGAGCAAGGAGTGGTGTTCTGAGAATGAATACATATGCAACAGAGAATGCTACATGTATGGATGCCACTGCATATAAAGAAGGTATCAGGGTTGCCAGTGTAACAGCCAAGTGGACTGAGGACTTCCCTGACAACACTCTGACCAGTGTAAGCCTTGATGTGAAGCCTGGTGGACTTGTGGCTGTCATTGGCCCTGTAGGGTCAGGGAAGGTAAGTTACAGTTGCAGGAAGGGAACAGTATAAGTAGTGCTGACGCATTTATATATAGAGCTGACGTTGGAATGTCTGTGTATTACTGTTGCAGACATCACTCCTCCATGCCATCCTGAAGGAACTGCCCATCAGCAGTGGTACCATCATGGTGGGAGGAACAGTATCATATGCATCACAGGAGCCATGGCTGTTCACAGGGTCTGTGCAACAGAACATCCTCTTTGGACAGCCCATGGACAGGAGCCGATACAGACAAGTTGTGAGGGTCTGTGCTCTTGAACAAGACTTACGGCTGTTACCCCATGGAGACAGGACCATTGTTGGGGAGAGAGGTGTCACACTCAGTGGTGGTCAGAGGGCAAGAATCAACCTGGCAAGGTGTGGTTACATTTGTTGGTCACTATTCCTGAAAAAACTATTTTGAATATCGTCACAGGTTCTTGTGTTTCTTATTCGAGTAAAATTCTTTATTTTGTACAAGAACATACCCAGAAGTTACCAGACTGAGCTGATAACTAAACATATGCTTTCATTTTTAATATTTATTCTTCCTTTCAAAGTAGTTCATGTTTATGCAAGAGGTCCAGCAGTTCTGCCACTGCTGGAAGTACTGCTAGAATTGGCTTCTTGGAATTGCTTGTGGAGAGTCAGTAGTTGTTCATGAATTTCAGCAAAATCTAGAAAGGACACCCGCGTAGCTGTGATATGAGTCACACAAACAAGAGAAATTACAAGGTGTCATATCAGGTGAGTAAGGAAGGGGGAGTGCCACAGACATGTTTTTAGTGGCCAAAAATTGCTGCACTGACAAATCAGTGTTTGCTGGGACATTCTTATGGTGAATCAACGAGTCTGGTTTGGCCATTATTCCAGATATTGGCAGTGGACTTGCTTCCTCAGATGTTGAACAGTCTCCTGGCAGTGATACTGGTTAGCTGTTTGGTTAGGACAAACAAATTCCTGATGAACAATGCCCTCATGGTCAAAAAAGATCACCAACATGTGCTTGATTGTTGATATGACTTTCTAGGCTTTGTTTTGATGCAAAGAGTGTGAATTTCACCATTGACAGAACTGATGTTTGGTTTCTGGGTTGTAGCAGGAAACACAGGTTTCATCTCCTTTTATGATCCTCAAGAGGAAGTTCTGATTGACTTAATCCAGAAATTCCTGACACACAGACACACACTGCTGCTTCTGCTCGTCATTGAGCATCTGAGCCACAAACTGCACAGAGGTTCACCATTTGTTCAAGTCCTCTTTTGGAATTCACTAGCATGTTCCATACAAGAGGCCTAACCTGCCAACAATCTCCACAGTGGTATTTTGTGAGCATTAATGGTTTTTATGTGTGCAGCCTTTGGTGGGATGACCTGAACACCCACTATTTTCAAACAAAGTTACCCCATATTTGAATTGAAAAGAACACCCAAAAGTCTTGCATTCACCAATAGCTTTTTTGAGTATTTCATACATTTTTGATGAATTTTTCTGATCTTGATGCAAAACTTAGTGAAAATGTATTGTTCCTTTAAATTAACCACTGGAAGTTCAAGGATAACACTTAACACACACACAACAGTAAATATCCTTTGAGAAGCAGTACAGAGGGTTGTGGGTGCAAACCTCCCTGACTTAGAAGGCATCACTACTATGGCACCTAGTGGCAGAAAGCTAGTAGGGTGTCAACAACTTCCTGCAATAAAAGCCGCCATGTTGTAAAGTGTTACCAAGGGCCTTGGACTAGGAGAGAGTTTTTGGAAAATGTAAGCAAAAGAAAGTGGACATGAGATATTGGAACATGAAACATGAGAAGTCTGTATGTGTCAGGTTCACTGAAAACTATTGCAAGAAAATTAGCGAAGTGAAACTTAAACTTAGTAGGAGTAGAGGAGGTCAGATAGAACAAGGGTTGTGTATTATCTTACGGAAACCATAAAGAGAGTTATGAATTAGGGGCTGGATTTTTCGTACATAAAGGAATTATAACAATAATTAAGGTGGTAGAGTTTGTTGGATGTGGGATCTTGTATGTAATACCAAGAAGTTGCTGATTTGATAGTATTTTTGTGAATGTCCATGTCCCACTGAGGATAAATATGATAATACAAAGGAAACTTCCTGTAAGGAACTACAACACATATTTGATCAATTTCCTAAGTATCACATGAGCATTCATAACACCGGTTAAGAGAGTGGAGTTTATTAGTTACAGGATCTGGTATAGAATACTAAGCAGATGCTGGTATGATATTATTGTTCTGAATGTGGATGTCTCACTGAGGATAAAAGTGATGGTACAAAGGACAGTTTGTATGAAGAACTACATTAGGTGTTTGATCAATTCCCCAAGTATTTCCTGTTTTTTTTTTAAATATATTTTCTGTGCAAAGTTAGGGATAGACAGATCAGAGCACAGTGACTACTGTGTGAGTTCCGTAATTTATACGTGATTTTTGGTTCACATGAATTATATCAAACTGTCCATCCTCATGTTAATTTCATAATCGAGAACATATGTTCTAGCAGTTTATTTGGGTGTCATAATGTCAACATTTCTTCCACTCTTGCTGTTCAAATACGTCATTTACTGCAACAACAAGGTACAAAATCTCCATCTTGTGTCCATTTTTTGTATATGGACACATACAGCTATTGTAAGTATATATATGATAATATGAAAAAAGTTACTGTACCAGAAGATACTGAGTGGGGAAGAGTTGCAGTTTGAAATTGAGAGTAAACTAAATGCAAAAAGACTAAAGTTCCTCAATATTATACGTCTTTACTCTTAGGGCTGTTTATAAGCAAGCTGGTATATACATATTGGACGACCCACTTTCTGCAGTGGATGCCCATGTGGGGTGCCATCTGTTTGATGAGTGCATCTGTAACTTCCTGCAGGGCACAACCCGGCTGCTGGTCACACACCAAGTGCATTACCTTCAGACAGTGGACAGCATTGTCATCCTTAATAATGTTAGTATCTTATATCATTCAGGATCTGTAGTTATATTTGTAATGTTCTAATTTGGACATTCAAAGAAGAATGCATGAGAGATATTTATGTATAAAGTAGGTCAACATGATATACTGAAATATACCCTTACCAGTAAACTCCAGCATATGTAAAACATATGTTCATTAAAATGTGATTTATATGTAATGAATCTGAATTGAAATGTAAGTAGGCCTTCCAGATTACAACACAATATCTTAGGATTTTTGACATATTGGTTACCTTGACTGTGCATCTTATGGAGTTAAGCTTAGGCATACATCTGTTTTTTTAACGACTTGTATTTAGATGTTTTTATTTCACATGTACTCCATATACAGGGTGTCACAGGCGGAACGGACCAAACTTCGGGAGGTGTTCCTTATGTTAAACTATACCAATATAACCCAAAACACCTATGTCCAAAGTTGAACGGTTTCCAAGATAATGGCAAGTGAAGTTTGAAACTTTGACAGCTGTTACACACTTACTGATTACCA
>Ga0209628_10004597_pt1 | contig 10027 bp, 7 predicted proteins | sample TergutCu122P4_FD_187285 | JGI IMG/M metagenome (GOLD analysis project Ga0209628, IMG submission 187285) | Cubitermes ugandensis P4 segment gut microbial communities from Kakamega Forest, Kenya - Cu122 P4 (SPAdes) (version 2) | ecosystem: Host-associated > Arthropoda: Insects > Digestive system >... | reverse complement strand
ATTCCTGCCAGTTTTAATATGTATTTGGTAATCAATAAGTGTGTAACAGCTGTCAAAGTTTCAAACTTCTCTGGCCATTATCTCCGTAACCGTTCAACTTTGGATATAGGTGTTTTGGGTTATATCCGTATAGTTCAACATAAGGAACACTCTCCCGAAGTTTTGTCCCTTCCTCCTGGGACACCCTGTATATTTCATTCACATAAAGGTGATGGTGTTCTTAAAATTAAGAAAAACTCATTCACAGAATTGAACTGTATTAGGAGAAGGTCAGACACATAAGAACAAAACTAACCTCTTCCACAAGAGTAAGCTAAAATACACAAAACTGTTTGAAAGACTGAACTGTCATTGGTCCTAATACAGTGAATTTTTACCATATATAATGGGCATTTACTTTGTAATAATCAATGAATTTAAATAGTAATTTGGTTCACGGCTGACAGTATATCTTCGTATGGCTCTCACCCCCTACAAATACTATACAAGCACATTCTAAAATGTTCTGACAGCAGCCAATGTATGCTGGCAAGTCCAGAAGTGACGATGGACTGGCGGCATCTCAAAATAATGTATCTCTGTTAGAAAAGTCTGTCATGTATGTGATGCTCCTTATTCAATAACCAAAAGATGAAAGGCTGCTGCAGTCTGTAGGGATGTGTTGTGTTATAAAGGGAACATTCCAGATGTATTAGTCAAAATTCTACAATCACTGACATTATTATGACTCTAGTCATTACTGTAATTCACACATACTAACAGACCACACAAGAAGCTGAAAGTGACAATTTACTTTTTAGGGCTAACATATCTAACAACAAACATACAGAACAGTGTGCAAAATACATAAGAGAGTACATACCAGCTGGATTGCTGGCTGTGTGACGGTGACTGTGATGATGATGATGATGATGGCTATTGGAAGAATGATGATGGTGATGTGGAGATTCTAATAAACGGTATCCAGATTCAAGACTTGTGCGACTGTGAGACACTGAACTAGAGTCACTTGATCTCCCAGAGTCCTGGAAAGAAAGAAGGCAGGCAAATATTTTGTTAATTCAGGCATTTTTTAATTTCTTCACAGTGATTCAACTTTTACTGTACACTAGATAAGGCATTATCATATCCACAATTTTAAGAACTTCTGTCAATTATTATGACATACCATCTGACTGTTTCATCTGTGTTCAGAAATCAAAATGCCAACACAGAAGCTCATGGCTGGATGAGTAGAAAAATACGTGCTGAACGATTCACAAATAGTAACCAAGACTGCACAGTCAGGCAATGGTCAGCAACCAAATGGATGAGGAAATACTTTTCCTAACAAAGGCTAGAAATTTTCTCTTAGACACTACATCCAAATCAGCTCCAAGACCAACTAAGCCTCCTATCCAGTAAGTACTTGAAGTTGTATTCAGGCATAAAGGAGTCTGTTGGAACACAATACTGGCCATTTACGTACAACTAGTGCTGAGATTAAGAAAGCGTCGAGATATAACTCCACTCATCACATCATCTTGATTTGTTGCTTCATTAAGTACTGCAATGACTTTACCACCTTTATAAGTTACAAATACAGTGCAGCCACAGAAATAATGAACATTGATGTTCATAATTCTGACCTGTCATGACTGCCTATTATAATACCACTGAATGACCCCTCATGACTGGTTTCAACAAATGGAGATGAGACCATATGGCTGGCAAGCTGACTTCCTATACTCTAAACTCAGTCAAGCAGTGTCTTTCATTAAGTGGGGTTGAGTGTTTTCATGCTTTATGAAAAGAGGGTTTTGTTATTATAAACAAATGTCTCATTTTTTAGGTTATGTCATTTTATTAGTCATTTTTCATAAGTTCTTGAAACCAATAGGAATCTTGCATTGAAAATGGATTCTGATGTTCGTGATGATTTTATTGGTCCCCACTAACTACAAATATCAAGACTCTAATGTACATAATAGGTGCACAATTGGCTAGGTCTTGCAGTATCAAGGCTGATAGTGTTGTTTGTGATCGTTCCTTATTTCAATTAAAATAGAATGAGATTATATATTCTGTACTAAATAACATCTCTGAATGATTAACTCGGCCAAGGATTACTATCTCATCAATATGTTTTCGTACACTCACTCGCCTCTATCTAGTGTCAAAGTTAAGAATGGGTGAAAGTATACTCCTTTGCCCCAGTATGCTGTTATGTCATGTAAAGAGACAACTTTACCTTTATATACCCAAATAAGCATGTGCCTCACCTGAGAATGTGTTGTTCTACTGTACCAGGATCCACTGCCCTGACTTCCTCTCCTGCCACGTTGACCATTACCATCTTCGTCACCACGCCCAGCACTGCTGCTGTTATGGTGATGGCGATGGTGATGATGATGGTGTCCTCGTCGACCCGAGCGTGGTGATCCAACAGGTGAAGTCTGAGTCTCTGATGTCACAGATGATTTGTTCAAGCAATTTGATGTTAAATGTGTGCGAGAAGGGCGGAGCGAATCTGTCTTATTGCTGCTACCTGAGCCAGGCTGGACACAAAATATTATCAACTGATTAACTTCTTTGAACGATAATAAATACAGCACTGCTCCAAATAATCAGCAAGATGCACTTATACTGTAATGACATTTGTAATATTATTCAGACATGGTTCATTGTAAGCCCAAAATATATATATTTTTCTATACAGATTTTATCTGATGTAGTTTTTAATTTTCTACATATTCCAGTGGAAAAATGGAAGAAAAGATGACAATTTGCCTTTTGCTGTATGTTCTTAGACTTTGAATTAGATGAAATTCTATGGTCAGCTTCACACCACAACTGCCTTACTCCTTGAGGAAGAACCTCTGGTACACACTGGACACAGAGGTCAGTGGGCCTGAGAGTTGATCTGGATAGAGTGGCAAAGAAAAAGAATTCCCTGCCCCTGCAAGCAATTAAATCCCAGCCATCCATCCCATAGCCTTTGTAAGTCACTCTACTGAATGAGTTATCTTGGATTATAGTTACCACGTTAAGTATTTTAGCTACAACATTTAGCATGTACCCTATTATTGTCAAAGTGACTTGAAGATTCTGTATGCACGTGACACACGAAAATACCATCTATGTTCACAATATGTTTATATGTCCATAGGCACCTACAACAGTAAACTCAAAGTAAAGGTCGAAGGCCACTGATCACAATCAGTTGTGACTGATGGCCCTCACTCTTTATTTTGTATATCTTCATCACAAACGGATGCCTAATCCTACAGATATTACCTGCCAATCAAGCCATGTACATCAGTCAATACAAGAATACCAAAAGAAAAGTTCTTACTTGTAAAGCAAATATTTATTTTAATCAAGAATGTCTAAACTTTGTTGTGATTGATGGCCATCACCATTTAATTTGTATATATTCAACATACAAAAAGTCACCTATCCTAAAGATAACAATAAACTCACTGGAATCTGAGTAGGTGTGGTGGAATCCTGCTGACTTTTTGAGTTCTTCACAGTACGTCCAGGTGTTTGTGTTGCAACTGATTCCTTTTTTCTAGGCTCATCAGTTGACACTGTTTCTTCTGACACTGGCTCTGTGTTTTGCTTCAGTGTCTGCAACAAATACAAGAAAAACAAAACCAAATTTTTAAACCAGGTATGTACTCATATCTTATTAAAAAATACTGCAAACTTAACGATTCTTACCAACATATGCTATTTGCTTACTTTAATGATTCATCAAGTATAGACAACCAAATAATTTCCTGTACAAGGATCAATCAAAATGTTCCCCAATCTTACCTACAAGAAATGTAAGATTTTACTGGACATTCGAATTGTCATAAGTAGAAACACATGTACCAAATTTTATGACAAGTCTGTGTTTCATCCCATATTTCATTCTTATCACCTTTCATTATGAGCATTTGTGTGAAGGTATGACAGACATGAACACATCATCAAGTATCTCTAAAAGATATGGTTCTGCATCCTGGAACTCTCTAATTATCTACCATTATGTTTCATAACAAATATAATATCACAATGCAGGAGGGGGGGGGGGGCAGCATTAGGAGGAAGGGGAAAGAGTGGTTGTGGAGGTGGAGGTGGTGGTGGTAGTGGCAGTGGGGGATGGCAGCAGCAGCAGCAGCAACAGTGGTGTGTAGGGGTGGCGGCAGCAGCAGCAGTGGTGGTGGTGTACAGGGGGTGGCAGCAGCAGTGACAGTGGTGGTGTGTATCTAGGAGTCTGTGCATGCATGTGTGTAGGTGCCTGTGCCTGCATGGCACTGTGCACTACTAACACTCCCATCAATGAATGAACAGTGGAGGTAACTGCATTGTGATTTTAAGTAAATAATATACTACAAACAATGAATAAAAGTTTCAGTCTCACCTATAACATGCAAAATTTCCGTTGTGTCTGATGATGACATCATCTTAAAGAGCAGGCGACTATCTTACTACCTTGCTAGACCATGCTGAAAAACTTCTTAGTATGAACAGTTACTCTACCAATGCAATAAAAATATTACACCTCATAGTGTGATGAGAATGAGAATAAAACTGCAATACAACATGATTCAAGGGACCATAATTTTTTGTCCGTCCATGAGTTCCTTGTACTGACTCAATTAATAAAATATATTGTATACCACCAGGTCCAAGGGTTTTCTTTTGTTATCAGAAGTCTGGATGACAGAGAGGTTCATCACATAATGTGTTACTGCACACAGACTCCACAGTATCAATTTAAGACAGGAATTAATAAATCATCACCCCATATAGGCACCTCCCAGGTTATACACACCTGACCTCCATAAACTAATAAACTAGACCTGATGTATACTCTTCCATAAACCACACAGAAAAGAAGTTCAATGTATGTAAATATTATGTTACATTCCGAATGTAAACATCCATTACTGGGGATATCTTTCAAGAATCAATGCATGTCCGAACCAAAAGATTTTTTTTTTTTTTTTAGTTTATTGCATGCTCCATTATGGTAAGTAATACTACATGCCTTATTATAATTTGTACCAAAATATTGCTTAAAAATTAGCTATTCTATTTATAACATAATATAAAGTTAACCAAAAGACTTGTGTTGCACAAACAAAGGTACCTTCCCTTAAGAAATACAGAGGCAAAAAATAATTGAAATGCAACTACAAATCCACCATTTTTCCAATGACATATTACTGTCTACTGTATCTATAACAGCTTTGAAGGTTACAATGCAATTACGCTTTGCTAACTACCCCAGGAGACATAAATAAAATTAACAGTATGAACACATACAATTTGTATAAATAAAATGTTATATATATATATATATATATATATATATATATATATATATATATATATATATATATATATATATATATATATATATATATATATATATATATATATATATATATATGCACACGCACACACGCACACACTAACACACATATTCACAATGGGTAGGGAGTAAAATTCTGGTGAATGCACTAACATTTTAAGAACAAAAAAATTCAATACTTCATCAGGAAGTTGAGCATTCTAAAGTACGAATAATATAGTGATAATGCCAAATCATGTACTTTAAAGGACATCTAAAAATATACAAGGTGCTACCCAAAAATTCGGGGAATTTAAACAGGGCGCCCGAACCGGTTGTCGTATGCCCTTCCGCCGCTATATGCGGCTAGCAGTATGCTTTGTGAATCTGTGCAAATCTGTGTGCCAACAGCTGTGAAGCTGAGAGGATGTGTTATTAAGTTCAGTGCATTTTTGTGAGGTTATGTTTTAGTGATCCGGAGAATTTTTTTGCAACTGATATGACCGATTTTAAGGAGCAAAGAATCTGCATCAAATTTTGTTTCAATCTTTAAAAACACTGTCGCAGAAACCCACTGAATGCTACAGGAAGACTTCGGAGATAATGCCATGAGCCAAAGCAAAACTTTTTTATGGTACAAATGCTTCGGGGACAGACGAACGTCTGTCAATGACGATGAGCATTCTGGATGACTGTCGACAAGCACAACACTGGAAGACAGCAAAAGTTCGCGAGGTTATCCTTGCAGATCACAGGCAAAATATTCATGATGTTTGTGAGATAGTAGGACTGTCATACGGGACCATTCAATGCATTTTGGCGGACAATTTGAACATGAGACACATTTCTGCAAGAGTTGTACCAAGACTGCTGAGCAACGACCAGAAGGCCCTTCGCGTTTCTGTCTGCAGGGAACTCAAACAACAAGCCAGAGATGACCCCAACTTCATCTCCAATATCATAACCGGTGATGAAACATGGGTGTATGGTTATGACCCTGAGACTAAGCAGCAGTCGTCGCAGTGGAAGTTGCCAAATTCACCACAGCCGAAAAAGGGGCATCAAGTTTGCAGCAATGTCAAGTCAATGTTGATCGTCTTTTTCGACATCCAAGGCATTGTCCACAAGGAATTTGTACCCCCTGGTCAAACCATCAATGGCAAGTTTTACTGTGTGGTTTTGAAGAGGCTGGGGGAGGGCATTTGGCACAAACGTCCAGACAAGTGAAAGAGAAACAATTGGTTTCTCCACCATGACAACGCGCCCGCTCACACATCACTCACTGTTCGACAATTCCTGACTTCCAAACGCATTACAGTGATTCCCCCACCTCCCCCTCTCCATTCGCCTGACCTCGCTCCCTGCGACTTTTTCCTATTCCCCAAGATGAAATTACAACTGAAAGGGCATTGTTTTGACACAACTGAGGAGATCCACACAGAAACACAAGAGGTTATCGACACACTCACATTTGAGAACTTCCAGGGATGCATGAAATAATGGGAAACATGCTGGGATCGCTGTATCCATGCCCAAGGGGACTACTTCGAAGCAGACGGTGGAAACTAGGAGTTATGGTCAAAAACTTTTTTTAAGGTCAAATTCCCCGAATTTTTTGGTAGCCCCACGTAAGAACCTAAATGGAATTTCACTAACTAAATAAAAGGTAGAGGCAGGGGGGGAGAGAGAAAAGTATATGGAATATAGTTATAGAAATGAATGACAACAAAGTGACACCCAGTCTGGGTATACAAGAGAATTCATAATGACCAAAATGAATGTGTTCAATAATACATGGTACATCTTCTACCACAGACCAGCATGCACCATTACCTGGAGCTTTGCAAGTGGGATTATGTCACAGTTCTGTGGTCGATGCCACACTGTTTTCTGTGATGTAGCATTGTAGTAGTAGAACCGGGACGTATTCTGATCAAACAGTTCCCACCACTGATTGTTGTCCGTCTTCTTGCTGAAAGTTTAGTACTCTTATTATTTGATCAGTAAAAATTATTCCACTTAGAGTGAATATCCACCTTATGTGGCATAAATGTCACCAAACAACACAGCAGTAAATCAGAAGTTCATTAATCTGGAGCCACAGTTTGTGCTGTAAGAATAAATAAATAATATGGATAACAGTGAAAAATCACAACCAGGCATTTACAACACAAGCATAACCTACTCTTCTTGTGCATTACAGGATGAAGGTGTACACAGAAAGTGACAGTAAAGTCCTGCACAATCTTAGCTTCAGTATTAGATGTACTATGAACATAAACACCTTCACCCACTAGCTGTCTTAACTGACAGGTAAAAGGGTGTGCTCACAGCAATGCTTACATGGTGGTAAGGGGAACAACCCTCTTCTCTGCCACAAATGTAAACATGACCATGCAGTGTGTATCAAGTCACTTTACTGACATCAATCATACTTTTAACTAGTGTCCTTTTTTTTAATGGCACATATTACTAGCCCTGTCTTTTCGAAAAATAAAAAAATATGCTATTCAAACTACACAAATAGCACTCTTGAAAAACACACTCATTAATCAACACAGTATGTCTTCAGCTGACAACACATAGCACAGTATACAGTATGCTATCACCTCCAGCTTAATAAGCCACACTCACAAACACACACAAGTTCTGCTGCTCTTTCTTCCAGGAAAAATCACTGGTAACAACACATATCACATGCCTATAAACTTTCCATATATAAAAAAATGTACATTATTATAATGACGTTGATTTATGAAGAAAAATAATGTGGCACTTTTTTGACAGAATGTATATCCAGTTCTTGAAGAGCAGAGCATCAATATATCCAAGTTCTCTAACATCACAGACTTTTCCATCACCTAATTCATTAAAAGTAATAAGATTATTAAGACAGAAAGTTTCGTGGACAGGATTGAAAAATTCTATGTCAGAACCTTACAGAATTGCATCAATCAATACAGCTGAAATGGCTTCTCTGTACAAAGAAAGGGCACCACATTCTCAGAAGAATGAGCCCATTTAGACTTCGGATCCACACTGTCTGTGGCTTCATATTTTTCGCTCTCTCTCTCTCTCGCTTTCTCTCTCTGGAGTTGTTCACAGGCAGGAGACAGGCAATTTTAAAGTAGTAGTGGCTAACAGGGTACCCAATGCTCATTTCATAATATATAAGCCTAAATGTATATATTATGACATAGTGGGTTCCATTTGATCCATCACATCCATATCAAATAAATACTTATGTCCAACAATATCAGTACCTAATAAATTATACATTATCTTAGGGATCCATAAACTTTTAAAAAATCTAGCAGCCACCTCAAAATTCCAGACACCAGAATGGTGACATGAAGCACGTTTAAGACACAGTATTAGGGGCTGCCATACAACATTCTATTGCCTGGTCAATTTGTTGCTCAGGATTTTTCACCCCTGAATTATCTTCTACTTCAAGTTTGATGAACAGATTGGCAGTTTAATGAAGATCTAATACCTGCAACTACTACTTATCATTGAGATGGTTTTGGATGAATTTGAAAGAGCGTGGAAGGAAGAAGTCATGGTCTGTTTCAAGGTACTAACATGCAATTTCCCCACATAACCATAAAATCTCACTAAGGATGACATCCTGGCTAGGCTTCAAACTGGACAACTTATACACACAACACCAACATCACTGGGCTAGAAAAGTCATATACTTAATAAATACTTAAACTAAATCAAACAGCACTGTAAAATTTCCAAACCTGTGTTATTTTACATTATTATGAATGTGATAATTTGTGTATGCTTAACAACAAAAGCTAGTAAACAGATACTGAAATTTGTATCAGTAAAATTCTGAACTTTCATCATAGCAGTTTATTCCTTTCATACTACGTGAATGTGAGTTAACGTTATTTATTATTACCAACAGCCTTTACACACTCAACCAATTCACTGTTATTAATATCAACATACGTGGTGTGTCTAAAAAGTTTGGTGAATGGTATCAGAAAATAAACGAAACAGAAGATACAAACAAATTAACTTTACTGGCCTTCAAAATAATCGCAATCCTTCACAACGCACTGTTGGCAATGTTCATAAAGCTTCTGGAAACTGTCAGCAAAGGTTTCTTTAGGAATCGAATGCAGAACCGCTGTCACACGTTCTTGAATTGCCGCCACGTCTGCAAAATGTGCGCCTTTCATGATGCTCTTCAGGCGGGGAATCAGAAAGAAGTCCGCAGGCGCCAGATCAGGGGAGTACAGTGGATGATCAAGAACAGGTACGCCGCGCTGAGCCAAGAATTGGTGGACACGGATCGCGCAGTGCGCTGGCGCATTATCGGGCAGCAACATCCACTGTCCAGTCCTGTGCAACTCTGGCTGAACACGGTGGATGCGTCATAGCAACTGTTTCAAAACATCCTCACAGAATGCGGAATTCACGGTTTGACCCGCAGGAACGAATTCCTTATGGATGATGCCATAGCTGTCGAAGAAGGCGATCAACACTGTCTTGACCTTGGACTTTTGCAGGCGACTCTTTTTGGGTTGCGGGGAAGACGGTGAACGCCATTCCATCGATTGCCGCTTGGATTCCAGATCGAACTGGTGGCACCACGTCTCATCCCCTGTGATGATGGTTCGCAGAAAGGATGGATCCTTGTCACACATGGTAATGAAATCTCCAGAAGTTTCCATGCGTTTT
>Ga0209628_10004596_pt1 | contig 10028 bp, 2 predicted proteins | sample TergutCu122P4_FD_187285 | JGI IMG/M metagenome (GOLD analysis project Ga0209628, IMG submission 187285) | Cubitermes ugandensis P4 segment gut microbial communities from Kakamega Forest, Kenya - Cu122 P4 (SPAdes) (version 2) | ecosystem: Host-associated > Arthropoda: Insects > Digestive system >... | reverse complement strand
ACCCTTTCAATGCAACTGTTGTCAATCTTCATACTGTGATTTCGTCCTGCGTTCTGATCTCGAGACATAATCATGTACTTAGTTTTATCAGCATTTACTTCTAGTCCAATCTCCTTAGTAGCGACCACTAAAGCTTCTGCATTTTCCTTTACCTTCTGTACGCTTCCCCCCAATACATTAACATCATCGGCATAAGCCAGAACCTGGTGTGTACCATTTAATTTCAAGCCAATCTGGTTCACCTGATTTCCGTTGCCTGCCGCGTGGTGCCTCCTATAGAAACACTCCCCGCCGGAGATCCGAGTGGGGGAGTAGTTCACCTCCGGATTTTTCTGTCTCCAAAGGAAGCATCTCGCCTTGTGAATATTTTATAACATGGGTTTTCACGGGAAGGCGTTGTTAGCACCTCGTCCAACCCCCAAGCTGGAGGACCACCCCTCGTCGGCTGTCCGCGACTGCTTATTCAATTTATTCCCAGCTACCCTCCATATTGGAGACCGTTCCTCCATCCGCAACCTGAGGACGCGCCATGCCGTTGTTACAGGGACCCACTTATCACATTGCCGGAGTTAATTACAATATAAATATATTCAGTGAACACTAAGGGTCACAGTATATAATGTAAAATGTCAAGGACTCAATTAATAAAAATTATTTGCTCCCAATAAGAAAAAATAAATTCATAGAATATACGTGTGGATATATTGGGCAGACACTCTTTATTCTAGTGATTATTGGATTGATCTGGACCAGGATAGGACTATGTGGCGGGCTGTTGTGAGCGCGGTAATGAACGTAATAGTTAAAAAAATACGCGAACTTTCTTGACAAATTGAGGAAATATGTACTTACCATTTTATGTTTTGTCCTTTAGGTAAGTCGTAAAATATTAAGTTATCCAAAGACTTATTATTTAAGATAAACGAGATTATTTTATGATGGAACCGATAGATAATAAAACAGTATTATTTACATGATCTTCCTCTGTTAAATATTTTTAAACAGAGAGTGTCTTGGAATTAACAGCTGGATACAAATTTTAAAAATTGAACGAACAATTTATTATAGTTATTGTTATTATTATAATTATATTGATCATCTTTGTATATGTGTATATTTCAATACATGAAAGAAATAGTTCAATTCAACAACTTTACCTGATGTGGGTGATTTTCAATTCGTGTTGGATGTCCACCTGCAATACGTTCATCTTGTGTAGGATTTACAGTGTTGGAAGGAACACCTGAAATATTTACAAATATTTATAACATAAATCTATCAGTTGCACATGCCCTATAAGTAGACCAAAGAGCATATGAATTCTCTGTTAATTCTTGTCTCCCAACAACCCAGTCACGATTTTTGTGTTGAATTTGTGGACTGCATTCTTCTGGCGAGGCCTGTGGGAAAACGCCCTTCGGATTCTCTGCAGGGTCTAGAGCCGGACTGACACACAACGGGAATTGGAGCCCCGATTTTTCGAGCCCATCTCCTGTTCAATGTAACATCTAAGCTAACCAGCTAAACCGGACCCTGTGGTGCACAAATCCCGTATTTAAACAGATATATTTAATTGCGTTGTATATAAATATACAATATATTTGATTGCCTTATGTCTGAATTAGTCCGAACCTGTAAATATTTACTCCTATATAAGCGGTTGTATCACTTACCTGCTGCACAGGCGACCAGCGCTGAAAGCAGTACCAGAAAATGCATGATTGATGCTAACTGCACTATTGGTTACAGAGAGCAACAGGCAGTGTTTATATATCAGCGGTAATATCTTATTGCGCCTTAAAAAATGTGAATCCTCTGGACTTTGCAAATACTATCAAATTTATTATGCATTTTCATTCCGATTTCTCTACCTCATAATGATATTTATCTATGAGTGTTTTGTTGTGCATTGATATTTTAAATAAAAACACTTGACACTGGCCACTTCATGTCTAAATATAAATTCAATAACTAGAGATAAGTGAGTGGTAGAGAACGAAGTTCTTTATTGTTGTAAAAACAGACAATATGTAGAAACAAATGTAACTAAAAGATGGCATGCATCATGGGTCGGATTAACAATATCAGATACCTTCAATAATTCATTCTCGCAAAATCTAAAGTGATGAAATACAGCTGACTTTATCATATTAGGTGAATTATTTTCATTCTCTATACACGTGAGGACAAATTTATGGTCTGTATCTAAATTGTGAGTTTGAGTTTCTCAAGAACTGGTCACACTACACCGATAACTTTTGAGGATGTGTGTATGTGTGGGTTTTGTAATGTGTGTGCGTTTTGAAAATTGTGTGGGTGTTTTGTTAATATGTGTAATTGTACTTACTGTGTTTTTGTAGTTTTGTTTTTATGTATACTTTTCTTATTTGTTATTAGTGTAAGGACTACTGCCACCGAATGAAAACTCAATTTCAGTAAATAATAATAATAATAATAAATTAAAATTATTTTTGACAGCTCTAGAGACCTTCGCGTTTAAAATTAATCAGTTTACAACTATAGCTCTGATATCCACAAACAAGTATTTCTTTTATCCAAATTGATGCACTGCAACATCTGATGATACAACAAATTTACACTCTCAGTGGCCATGCACGCCACAACATCGAATATGGCTTAGAAAATGCAATAGGACATTCGGAGGCGTATCTAAGGAATAGTTTTGTAATGACCACCGGGATGTTATGTCCACACCGATGCCACTATTTGTAGTGTCCCTGCTGACGCAGTATTAACAGATTCCTTTCTAGCTTCACTAACAGAGACGCTACAGGGAAGGGTACTGTGATCTATTTTAACCTTGCTGCTAGATCTACGATTTACTTGCTGCCACCAATCCGTCTTTGATATTATTAAAGTGGTAAACGGATAAACCACAGTATCGTTCACTCCATTTAACGGAACTTATTCTATTCTTCGTACCGCGGTTATCTGTCAGATATCCAGGGCGTATACTTAGGTTGTAGATACCAATTTGCCAATAAAAATTCAATTAAACTGTAAATTTATTATGTAAGTTAAATAAATAAATTGGAATTCCTTGAAGTTACAATGAGTTAGAGTATTTGCCTTTACCTCACTCAATATAACCCAACGCGTCAATTTGGAATTTCAAATCAATAGCTGAAATAGACCGAAACTGCTCACTTGCATCTAAAAATTATGCAATTACAGTTCTCAAGATATTCAGCGCAACGTACCTTGTGTGACGAAAAACATGATGTAGTCTGTGCGCATGGTACTGCTCACACGGAACATTATGCCAGGACCCTCGTCGTGAATAACACAATTTCGTTACAGCCTTCTGTCAAGTGAGTCTTGTCCTAATTTTCGTTCCCATGGGTTATATTGAGCGAATTGGCTTATGCTTACATTTTTCTGCTGAGTACATTATTTGGTAACAAGCACTCAACAGCTGGGTACATCAGTGTTTCATAACATACAGTAAGGTGCTGATCTCCAACTTACATACATTAATGTTTTCACAACTATGTAGTTAATGTGTAGCAATACAAACTGTACACCTTCGTGGAATTCTGAGCTTGCTGACTTGCTAAACTAGTTAAAAAGATCTCTTGCAGTCAGTGTTAAGTAAGTTTCAATTTTTAAATACAAAATTTCCATTTATTACAGTATTCTCTGGTAAAGTGCCAATTACGTAAGTACTCGTAGATATATCCCAGATGTAAATGGTCAATATCACAGATGTCTTACAATTTTATGAATTAAACTTCTATCAAGAATTAAATTTCTCCCATTAATGCAGACACACACATAATATTCACGACTTACAGTTCAAAAGATGTTAATTATCTGAAGAAACACAGCGTACAGTTCAGGTAATCTTTATTAGATTTTTTGTGGGTCACAAAAGAAAGTACGTGGTATTTCAATAAAGTTCGCGAACTCATCGAAGTTAAAGTGCTACATACCTCATTGCTGAATACCACCGTGGTTGCCTTCAAAGTACCCCAACTCGGAAGCTATGCACCGATGCCAGCGCCTAGTCCACCCTTCAAAAACAATTTTGGAACTGTTTTTGTGGAATTGCCTTCAGAGCTGCCGTTGTACGTATTACTTCTGATGTCATCAACGTCATCAAAATGCCTTCCTTTCAATATTTCATTTATCTTCGGGAACAGAAAAAGTCACTGGGGACTAGATCCGGTGAATAGGCAGGGTGTTCCAACACAGTTATTTGTTTAGTAGCTAAAATCTCTTCTTTGCTTTTGTTCTTCGGTGAGCCCCTTTGGGACAATTTTTGCACACTTCTTCCTCATGTCAACATCTTCAGCTAAGGTTTTCCTAACTGTTTCCCTGTCGATGTTCACTTGCTCTGCTATGCTCCTGACAGTCAACCGACGATTTTCACGCACAATTTGACGAACTTTGCAATGTTTCCTTCAGGTTTACTTGTTGTTTGCCGTCCTGGTCTCCCTTCGTCAGAGACACTTTCTCTTCCCTCAGAAAAGCGTTTCACCCACCTGTAAACTGCTGCTTTCTTCATAGCACTATCCCCGTAAACTTGCACTAACTTCAACATTAACTAACAACAAAAAATGCAATGTTCGTTCGTTGCTCTAATTCAATTTCCGACATTATCGCGGTGGCACAACATAACTCACGCAGACATTAATAGATGCCACTCAGAAAGAGACTGCCATAGATCAACAACAACACAGCAGTGAAACGCTGATATGTCAACGTCATCAAACCATACTAAGGCTTTTGTCCAGTGCTGCCACGGCAAGCCCACGGTGGCGAGTTCATGAACTTTATTGACTTTCTCTTATTCTGTTGTCTATCCGACATCTACCTGATGATGACTAATCTGGTCAGGCAAAAAAGGAGTATTGTACAATAAAAGACTATTGTACTAGACCTATACGACGTGTTTGTTTGGATAATTAACACTTTACTTAGAAATACATATCTGAACGATGTCACCCAAGAGTGCGTTTCTGTTGGTTTCAATAAATATGAAAATATTAAAAATTAAGTTTTTTCTATCTACTGCCGAACACACAGAATCACAAATTTCTGCAATATGAACACACAACATTTAACTTTCACATGTGAATATAAATCATGTATTGTACTAGATATACACGTTTCGTAGACAGAAAATATTTCACATTGAGATCTGCCCCATATTAATGCAAACCTTGAGGAAACTGCAATGGAATAAAGCGTAGAAGATTGAAACTCATTGATAAAGTAAATATGATTCAGTCAAACATAAAAGTATTTTACAATTTTATTTTAACTTATCGGCGACAAATGTTTGGTTCTTAGACTATCATCAAGCAATTTTAACAAGGAAAATTAAACAGTTTACATGTAGGGCACATTACATTCAATGTCGTATTGGATCACATAAACTTTACACCATTGATAAAATTCTGCTGCAAAAATGTAATTATTGAGTGGTTATATTGCATGTGATATATTTAGAGTTGTTATGAAGAGATGAAATGAAATTGAAATTAAAATTGTCACATAATTAAATATCTCTTTGTTGGCCTGTATTGAAATTACAAATTAAAAACCATATATATTTATATATTTATTCATTTCTGAAGTCATAATTAATGGTTTATTTTGCTAGGCACAGAGTTTGCATTTTTATCCCGTATATGTCGAATGCTGAGTGGTGCTTGTAGATATTACTTACAACTACTCCATTTTATCTTATTTTTAACGAAGGAATTCTGTATTTTCCCACCGTAAAAGTAGTTTAAATATAATAATGTTTTAACTATACTGAAAATATAAATATGGGGCAAATTTTAAACACTTTCAACAAATATTAGAATATATATCAGAATATTGAAGGGGTCCTACGGGAAACAAGACGTGTGAAGACAGAAATAGAGTTTACAGCAGTGTGCTGTTTGGTATGATATATTTGTTAACTGCAATTGGGTTGACACCCGTTGGCAGTAGTACAGTACACATTTACACATAAACAATACAGAGAAGAACAAAATGATACAGAATACCCAGAATGAAACATATATAATTATAAGAATACATCAATATTCCAGTCAGTGTACATACTGTACAAGATTATGAAGGAGCATACAGAACACATAACCGTGTATATATATAAACAATACATAGAACGACACAACAATTTAGGGAGTGCGGGCCGTGCCCCGTCTTTGCTAGATTTACCCTGGCATTTACCTTACAACTGAGGAAAAAGCACGGAAAAACCTCAGTCAGGGTAGCCGCGTCTGAGAATACATAGACAACACATAGATGTATGTACAATGATATAAAATGAGTGTAAGAAAAAATGTAATAAAAGGAACAGCCATATAAACAACGAATCTCTTATGATCAATATAGCTTCTAATAATGATAGGCTCCCTGTTACTAATTGCTTTATTACACTTAACTATACTTGTCTACAGTTCTCTTCCACTCAAACTTCAGGAGTCTGTTTGGACAGACGGTCAGGGTCTTTCCATCGCGCGGAATGTTGGGTTAAAGTTCAAGTTAAGCGAAATAGTGGTCGATACATTTCATCCGAAATTTCTACCTATAGTGAGAACAATGAAACAATACATAAGAGAGTGAGTTTAACATAAAGTATTATTGAATAATATTGAATACTTCATGAAAATCTTATTATGAGCGATCCTTGTTTCACTGGATTACAGTAACTTACTGCTGTAGGCAAGATAAATTACACTGAAATACCAATAGCGGAATGAAAGGTCAAAACTTCGAAAAGAAAGTTCTTATTGTACACTTTTGTAATTTTCCTTCCGAAACAAAAATCCTCTAATCCGAAATGTTTATAAGCGTAAAAACACTGCTTATTTAAATTCTGCTTACATTTTATCCCCTCGTATCAAGTAAGTCTTATAGTTTCCGATACGTGCGCCAGGTGGCAATAGTTACGTAAAACTGTACGTCATTATAAAGCATTCGAGAGTTATTTATGTTATTTTAGGTGCTGTAACTTCGAACATTGTCAATATAATACGTCCCTATGTAAAAACAGCCTGAATAATCAGTGATATCATGATTTCGAATTATCAGTGAATGAGAATGAAACAATAGAAAGCTTATCTTGTATATATTGGAAAGATATTGGAAATGCCTTTTTTTCCGACGATGCTTGTAGGGTCATAAAATTACTGTTAAAAATAGAATTTTGGTAATATGGAATTTTCTACGAATATTCATGATGGAACATTCAGAATATAATGTCCCTTTGCTCGCCACCTTTAAATTTACGCAGACATTGCGTTTGTTACTTATACGATGTTTAGGTTATATTCGTAGAGATTATTAACTTAAAAGTTTGATTCTGTGTTCCGAGTTTGTGACATGTAATGATATTCTAAATGAAGCGTTTAGAAGTACTGCATTTTACAGAGGAGTAGCGTGAGATAAAGCTGGTTATCAAAGCAAGTGTGTAATACACATTTCATTGTATGTTGATACATTGAAGGTAATACATACCTGCACAAGGGCGACGCCCTATTCCTGGTGTTTTTATTGTAATTTCCATGTACAACTATTCTTGTAGCACTAGTACAGTTCCTCCAGAATTGGAGTAAGTGGAGCCAGACCTCACAGAGTTAGAGCTGACACTACTCTTGTAGACAGCAAAATATTAATTTTTAAGTTATGACTCCAGTTAATAGAATGTTATATTATAAATTCCATAGGAATTTTAAAAATGGATATGTTGTGTGTTTATATATAGAAAATGATTAATGATTTGTGAAATTTACTGTAGGAGATGACTTCTTAGGTTATTGTGATCAAATATTCATATAAACATGTCTGGGTTTGAACCGTTAAGATGTGGTAACGGCTTCCAACTTAGAAAGAAAGGTAAGGGTTATTGAAAATGTTATGGGTTAAAATAATGAACAAACGCATTGCTTGTCAAATTTGATATTAAGACTTAACTTATTAACAGAAACTGACATTTATTCACAGTGACCTCTTCTTAGTGCATGTTTTCGGAATTCCATGAGGTCTGAAGGACCGTTCACAGTAATATATTCACTAGAATTAAAAAAATTAGTGAACCATAACCAATACGACCCATATCTTGCAGCATTGTCCATTATTCACGAATCACCCTGTATAGATATGTGTTTGTGTGAAAATATTTCTTTTGCCAATTGTAATAAACTTCATCCTTTACAGTAATGGATTCACAAATGCTGGTTTTGCTGGGGGAAGTATTTGGCCTTAAATGTGAGGATGTAATGGGAGGATCCATAAAAACATATATTATGTGACAATAATTTTTTCCCGAAAATCGTGCCTTTATGAGATAATGTGGAAAAATATGTTGCAGCCGGACAGGCAAAAATGATATTATAGTACTGCGCATGTGTTTTGCATGCTTTAAAACTTAGCCTACAAACCCAAACTCAGAATATGTAATACTTATAGCTTTTCTACGTTAAAATTTGCTACACAAACGCGTAAAATTCTACGTTATACGTACAGTGAATATGTTGTTCTTAGTTACGTTTTGGGGACGGTGGAAATACAAAATATTTTGAACTGAATTCTATCAAACATTTCCAGCATGTAACTAGCTGTGCATTGTGAATGTAAACCTGACATTTTCCAATGGACCGGAATATTTGTATCTCTCGGTTCGATTCAGAGCATGTATAGCGTATTTAGTTGTGTTTTACGGCATGTGAAATTAATATCAAATGGTGATTTCATATTTACGGCACTTAATACATGTGAGAGATACGATGTTTGATGATGACGAAATTTAACGGATAGTTTTCTGCGGAACCAACTTACTACTAAATACAAGCTGCATATGTCACCACCAGTTAGGACTGATGATGGAGCTCCCGCATATGTGTGATCCCCAAATCAGCAGTAGCAGCTGAAATTGAAATGGACATTGTCACTGAAGAGAAAAGCACTGAATGAATGTGTTTATTTAAATTTTTCATCAGATCAGGGATTACAAATATACAAGATGTTCTACAAACATCTCCAAAACAAAAGACGCCTACTAACGTGATAATTTTAGTGTAAATATTATGTCAATATGCGTCTGATTATCAATCTTTGTGGTGCAAAAGATAAAGTTTGGTGAAATTTAAATAAAAGTGGTGGCTGAAAAGGGGAGTTCAATTTTTACCGAAATCAACTGTTAGCCTTTTTAGGCACTTACGCAAAATTACAAAACCTGCTGTTAGCTTCGTCGTGTCGATCCGACTGTCCATCCCCATTCAACAACTGGGCCGCCACTGGACGGATTTTCAGTTAATTTGATACTACCTTTTTTTTCTAAAATATGAAACGAAAACGCAAGATTCATTAAAATCGGACAAGATTAAAGCGTACTGTACCTTAAGAGCAATATACATTTTTGTCATATCTCTCTCCTTTCATATTAGAAAGAGAAATATTTCAGTCAAACTTTTATTGAATATCAAAACACTCATTTAGTGTTCAGCAACTATTTTGCGAGTTTCGTGCCTTTTATGAGATAATGTGAAAAAAAAACTTATTGTATGGCCGGGTTAGGCCACAGACGACAACATGACACATCCGTATTGCATATTGGATACGTAAGGGTACATATACACACGCGCAGTTTATGTAATACTCATTGCTTTTGCACTGTATAAATAGTTGCACTACCGCACAGCAATGTTACATTACACGTGCATTGACTTTCTTGTTATTCTCTTAATTATATACGCTAATTTCTGTTTGCAATGAAACCCCGTACTTTTACTCATTTCTATTAATTTTAGAACAATTGTTTTTCTGTTTTCATATGCACGTAATATGTGAACAGCGGAATCCATAATTTACTTCAGAATCTTATACATTCTTTGTAGTTGCTCTACAGAAATATTAATGCCTTTGTTTACCTTTAAGAAAACTTTGAAGGAATTGGGGTTTGGTGATGGGGAGGCAACGTCCAACCCAACAATATATATATATATATATATATATATATATATATATATATATACATATATATATTT
>Ga0209628_10004595_pt1 | contig 10030 bp, 9 predicted proteins | sample TergutCu122P4_FD_187285 | JGI IMG/M metagenome (GOLD analysis project Ga0209628, IMG submission 187285) | Cubitermes ugandensis P4 segment gut microbial communities from Kakamega Forest, Kenya - Cu122 P4 (SPAdes) (version 2) | ecosystem: Host-associated > Arthropoda: Insects > Digestive system >... | reverse complement strand
CGCCCTTATTCCCTTATTTCTGGGGAGATAAGGGAATAAGGGCGCGAGTGTTGATGGTCGGCCCCTGCTACTAAGGGCGCAGAATAAGCACCGGCGAGTCCTCTCGAAAATTCCACTGAATAGTTACAACAAAACCAAGCCCCAATATAAACGCAAAACGATTTTTGTCCACCCCTTTTTCCTGGCACTTGATTGTTTTTTTCAAATTGTTTAGACTGAGGGCCCCTGCTTGTGGCCGGAACCGTTCCAGCATCGTAACAGATTAGCAGGATACTACTTAACCTTTTTCAAAAAAACATGAAAAATACTTTCCTATTGACGACAATCGTCTCACTTGCTCTTTTTGTGCTTCAAAATCCGGCTTTTGGGCAGAAGAATTCTGAAAAAGCCACCACTTCCGGCACTTCCGAGAGTCGGCTTCAGTTGGAATCGAAGGATTTGAAAACGGATTCGCCCGTGATGAAGGACATTACCCTCCGAATTATGCAACCGCGATTGCCGAATTACTACACGAGCGTCGTCACCCAAAAACAACGGGACGACATCCGGGCAATTCAGAACCAATATCTTCCTTTGATCGAAATGCTTTCCGCTCGTCTGGATGCGTTGCGAACGGAAATGAACAAAAAAGTACGCGATGTTCTGTCCGAAGAACAACAAAGCAAAGTCGATCAATTGGCCGAAGACGCTAAAAATCGAAGGAGAACAAAGCAATAAGGTTTCAGACAGCAGACGGCAGACGGCAGACAGCAGAATACATAACCTGCCATCTGCCGTCTGCCGTCTGCCGTCTGCTCTCTGCCATCTGCCGTCTGCCATCTGCCGTCTGCCCCCTATGATAGATATTCTCTTTTCGCCGGATTACGCTTTTGCACGCACCGCCTTTTTCGTGAGTGCGTTGGCGAGTTTGTCGTTCGGCGTGATCGGAACGTTCGTCGTCGTTCGGCGCATCGGCTACATTGCCGGGGCGGTTTCCCATTGTGCGTTCGGCGGCATCGGCATCGGCTTGTTTCTTCGCCAAACGGCAGTGTCCGGCGTTTTGGCCGCTTGGATTGATCCGATCTTCGTTGCCGTTTTGATTTCCATTGGTTGCTCGCTAATCATCGGCGCGTTCCAACTTTACGGCAAAGAACGGGAAGACACAATCATCGGGGCGATCTGGGCCGTGGGAATGGCCGTTGGCCTTTTGTGTTTGGATAAAACCGAAGGGTACTACTCCATTTCCAGTTACTTGTTCGGCGATATTCTCTTCATTTCGTTGCGCGATATTTATTACGTCGCCGGTTTGGGATTTCTGGTGCTTGGCGTGGTTTCTCTCTGCTTTCAAAGATTCACGGCGGTCTGTTTCGACGAAGAATTTGCCCGACTCCGGGGAATTCGAACCGGTTTTTACTTTCAACTGCTTCTCGTGTTGACCGCGATTACCGTCGTGCTGATGGTCCGAATTGTGGGCATCATTCTCGTGATCGCAATGCTAACTTTACCGGCGGCAACGGCGGGACGTTTGACGAAGCGGCTACTTCCCATGTCGGTTCTGGCCGTTGTTTTTTGCTTTCTCTGCTCTTGGTGCGGATTGTACTTGAGCATCGTCTGCAATTTCTCCGCAGGTCCGACGATTGTTCTCGTCTCGGCGATTGTCTATGCAACCGTATTTGCTTTGAGCCGATACTTTTAATTCGTCGTGGTTTCCAGAGCGAACAAAGCGTCCAGACGTTGCTCCTGCACGTTGTAGGTTTCCTGAGAAACCTTCAGCGGTTCCGTCCATTTGCTCTTTTCGACGGGGCGGTAGATTCCGAGTAAAGTGAGTGGAATCCGACCTGTCAACTTGACGACCTTCAAGGCGGTTCCGAAAACGAGAAGAAAATCGAAACCCAAAGACGCACTCTCGATGTATTCAAAATCGAGAACCAGTTTTTTCCGAACATCGTTCAAATCAATGTCGGAAGGCAGATTCAACTGGGCGTAACCGGTGATTCCCGGTTTGACCAAAAGCCGATGACGATAGCCATCGATTTTCTGCTCCAGTTTATCAACAAATTCCGGACGTTCCGGACGAGGACCGACGAGCGACATATCGCCGCGAACCACATTGAAAAGCTGCGGAAGTTCGTCCAGGTGCAACTTGCGAAGAATCGTCCCCAAAAGCGTAATCCGAGGATCTTTCCGGGAAGCCCAAACCGCACCGGTCGCGGCTTCGGCGTCGATTCGCATGGAACGAATCTTGTACATCGTGAACACTTTGCCGTCTTTACCGACGCGAACCTGCTTGTAAATCGCCGGACCTCTCGAGGTCAGACGAACGAGCACGGCCAATACGGCAATGATGGGAAGAACAAGAATCAACAAGAGGGCGGCAACCGACTTATCCAAACCGGATTTCCAAGCAAAGTAACGAGAGATTTGGGGTTGGGGACAAAGGAGAATTCTTTTCGCAGCGTTCATTGTATATCTCTGTGGTAATGATATATAGGCTATTTCGGTGGTTTGCTCATCCTGTCTGCTCCAAAACGAAAAAACCTCACAACGGTAACCGAGCAATTGGCGTGCCAAATAAACCGAAAGTTTCCTTTTTATTTTTTATACTTATTTTCGGGAAAAAACGAATGGCAAACGTTTTCGGATTGTAAGGAGACTTCAGGCACTGTCTATTTTTGAAGGTTCAAAATGATACACGTGCTTAAATGTGATACATCGGTCACTGAGCAAAAGCTGGACTGACGGAAACAGGTTACTGATCGTCATTCTGTCTGCCCTCGCCCCGTGACTATACCAAAGAAATGGTTTTTGGTAAGGACCAGAGTTCAAAGGGGGGGAAAGAGGGGGAAATCCCCAAGGGAATCTTTTCTCTTCACGGAGGTTGTTTTGTTCGGGTAAATATGGTAAAAAATAAGGCAAACTGGCGGTGCGCCTCGCAGGGCGAGGCGGCGAAAACATCCATGATCGTATCCAACCCAAAATGAATTCCGACCCGTTCCATTTTTGCCGATTCCTTTTGCTCAACGCGACGGGCACACTTTTGATACTCGGCGTGTTCGTCAAATTTTATAGGTACGCCAAAAACTCCGGCAATATCCGGCAATCGCATCCGGTTGCAACATTGACCATGACGGCGGCATTGGTTGCGATGTTTCCCCCGCTCGTCTTCAAAGTCGGCTTTGTTGCCGTGCCGCCACTGGAGGAATATTGCTTCCTCGGACTCGGTACGATTTTGATGCTTTTGGGGGTCGCGCTTCATCTCAAGTCGAAATGGGATCTCGGAGCGTACTGGTCGGACCACATCGAAGTGTCCGGCGGCCAGTCGTTCATCACAAGCGGAACGTACAGCCTCACACGGCATCCGATGTATTCGAGCTTGATTCTCTGGGCCATCGGTGCCGCAATTGCGTTTGTCAACCCGCTGGTGTTTGTGTACGTTTTCGCAATGTTCGTTCCGATGATAATCGTTCGCGCCCGGGCGGAAGAACGGCTGTTGGAACAGAATGTCAATGATCCCGCCGGATACGCGATCTATCGAAGCCGGGTCAATATTATGGTCCCGCGATTCGGCGGCCCGGTCGCGGCGGTTTTGCGGGTCGCCGGAATATTGCTTTACGGCCTGTTCATCCTTGCGTTTACCGGAAGCAATTTCAATAATTTCACCGCGGCGGGTTTGGTGTTTTTGGTTGTGATGCACCTGCTCCTCGGTTTCACGATCCTCCCGGAAAAAGCGGCGTTTTCCTACAAAAGCAAAACCGGCATGATGATCCTGATCTGGTGTCTGACGTTCGTTTGGACACCGTTTTACTATTTTCATTGGCTCTTCCTGACGATGTACGTGTACGGCTTGTTTTTCAATTGCCCGTGTATGTTCGTGTACGAAAAATATCACGGTTGCCCCTGCTTCGGATACCTGAAGCGGGTTTGCCGGTTACAGAAATAATCTTCCCATGAAAGATCAAAAAGATAACAAAACGATATCAACCGGTTGTCTGGTGGCGTTGATTGCTTTGGGCTTTCCCGCCCTTTTGATTTTTGGAATCGTTTTTATTCTCCTCTCGGTTTGCCTGCTTCCCAGCCCTTTGGGTGAGTTTATCCTTAACGGGATATTCTGGATACTCGGTATACATTGAACAATTTGAGAGGCCAATACCATGTCAATCTAACCGTAAACCCAATCAGAGCCGCGCACAATCAGAGCCGCGCACGTAGTAAGCGGTGGCCCCAGTGGTAGCGTGAAAACCGCTCCGTGCGCGGCTCTGATTGGGTGTGGTCGTTGACGAGTTCAAGCAAAATGTCAATTTATTGACGTTGTATGGTATAACAACAGCTCACTCCCCGCTCCCCGCTTATCACCTGTTTATGAAACCTCAATGGGAAACCAGCCCGATGATGCGGGCGATGCGCTGCGAAGAGACGGACCGCGTTCCGGTTTGGCTCATGCGCCAAGCAGGGCGTTATATGCCGGAATATCGGGCGGTTCGGGAAAAAATGTCGTTTCTCGAACTGTGCAAAAATCCGTCTGTCGCTGCCGAAGTCATGCTCCACGCCGTCGATGTGCTTGGCGTTGATGCGGCGATCATTTTTTCCGATCTGCTGCTGATCCTCGAACCGATGGGACTGGACCTGAAATTTTTGCCGGAAGGAGGTCCGGTCCTGAAAAACCCGATCCGCTCCGGCGACGATGTGAAACGTTTTCACGAGCTGAACGATCTTGCACCGCTCCAGTACGTGTTCGATGTCGTTTCGAAAACCCGGGAAGGGCTTAGCGAATCACTGCCGCTTATCGGGTTTGCCGGGGCACCGTTTACCCTGGCCGGTTATGCTATCGAAGGGGGAAGCAGCAAGGATTTTCACCGGACGAAAACGTTTATGGCAACCGACACCGCCGCATGGCACCAGTTGATGGTCAAAATTGCCCATTCGACGGCCAAATATCTCAACGCACAAATTGATGCCGGGGCGCAAATCGTCCAGATTTTCGACAGTTGGGTCGGTTGCCTGTCCGAAGACGATTATCGGACTTACGTTTTACGGCATACGCAAACGCTGATCGACCTGATTCGACCGGGAACACCGGTGATCCATTTCGGGACCGGCAATCCCGCTTTGATCCCGTTGATGCGGGAAGCGGGCGGACATGTGATCGGCGTCGATTGGCGCATTTCCATTGATCGGGCTTGGGATATTATCGGGCACGATTGCGGAATCCAGGGGAATCTTGATCCGGCGGTGTTGCTGACGAACCCGGACCTGATTTACCGCCAGGTACGACGGATTTTAGACCTGACGGACCGCCGACCGGGTCACATTTTCAATCTCGGACACGGTATCCTTCCGCAAACCCCGGTCGAAAACGCCGTCGCACTGGTCCAGGCCGTCCACGAACTCGGACGGAAATACTGAGTTAAACTTTCTGGACAACAACCCGGTATCCGCGAACGTCGACGACCCGGACCGGTGAGCCGGATTCGATCAGTTCGCAATCGGAAACGACACTGATCGTGTCCATGCCGAACATCGCTTTGCCGGAAGGGACAAGTGGTGTCAAGGCGGTTCCCGTTTGGCCGAGCAGGTAAGCGTAATCGGCCAGTTTTTCCGATTCCCGAACGTATTCCGTGTCTTTCGGACGGTTGATCTCATGTAGCCAGCGGACCAGCACCCCGGCAATCGAACAGAGGCCGACGAGAGCGATCACGAGCACCAGCAGTGAGTTTTGGAACTGCTGCAATTGGTACGGGTTGCGGGGAATGATGAACGTTTGGCTTGCGAGCACCAGTGACGCCAGAATCATCGCACCGCCACCGATTCCGAAAATGCCGAATCCCGGCACCACGAAAATCTCCAACAGCACAAACAACACGCCGGTTAAAAAGAGCGATACTTCGAACCATCCGGCAGTACCGCCGAGGAATTTGCTCCAGAAAAACAGGACGAAACAACAAATCGCAACGAACGCTCCGACGCCGATTCCCGGCGTTTTCATCTCAACGAAGAGCGCAAGGAATCCAATGAGCAACAATGTTGCCGAAAGGTAGGGATTTGCAAGTGTCCGAATTAACTGGTCCGCCCAGCCCGGTTCCAAAAGCGTCGGGTCGTTTTCCAAATGGTAGAACAACTTGAATTCGTTGAAATCCGTTGCGATTTTGTCCGCGAGATAAAAGGAGACGCCCATTTTCCCTCTCGTTTCCAGCGGTAATCCTTTTCTCGTAACGATTTCCCCTTTGATCCAGTCGTCTTTGTCCCCTTGCGATTCGAGTTCCTGCTCACTGAAATACTCGACGATTCCCGGCGTGCTTTTGCGGGAATACTGAAATACTTCGAGGTTCGGATCAATGATTGCGGCCATGAGCGACCAGCGGCGCAACGATTTTTTGGCAAGCGATTGCGAAATCGTTTCCACAGCGGCTCGAATCTCCTCCGGCGTGAAATTCGCTTCGCCGCTTCCGCCAAGAATCGCGTTGGGACCGATCACGACTTCCTGACACGCCAAAGCGATCAGAGCGGAATCGGCGAGGGCTTTGTTCGGAACGTACGCAACGGTCCGAACCTTCATCGGGTCAATATCGTTGGCCAAATATCCGGCCAAATTCAGGCTGTCGGCAAGCGAACCGCCGCTGGATTCGATCCAAAGGCAAACGAAATCGGCAAGCGCGTCTTCGGGAACGTTTTGCCCGGTTGCGGTGGCCAAAAGGCTTGCGTTTTCTTCCGTTGCTTTTCGGATTTGCCGTTCGACCTCGCTGATTTTCGCGGTGGTGATCGGGCCGATCAGATCGACGCGAACCGCCCGACCGGTGTTGGTGTAAACTTTGGCGAATGAAATCTGCTCCGGTTTGAGACCGAGAGCTTTGGCCAAACCGATTTCCCCTTCGTCGCTTGGAGTAAGATAATCGGCGATTCCGAGTTGTTGCCTCGCTTGCACGGCGGTAAACAGCCCCGGTGCTCCGGCTTGCAGAAACGGGGCGTCCGGGTCTTTGGCGAGCGTTCCCTCGGTTCGCAATTCCCGAACGCCGGCTTGGTCGGTCCAGACGGTCCCGGTTGCCGTTTCTGCCCGCCAGAGTTCAACGGCGGGATCAAGCATTTTCAGGACGATTTGCTTGGGAAAGCGGCGGCCCATGTCGAGATACGCTTGCCGAATGGTCGGGGAAATCCGGGGTTCGTTGACTCCGGCGTTCCCGATTTCGGCGGTGTCGGAAACGATCCATTCTCCTGTTGCGAGGGCAACGAGCAGAGCGTGTCCCTGGACCGACTGCGGAAAATAGGCGACGGTTTTGATTTTCTGAAACTCTTCGGAGGCAAGCAGGTGCGCAAGATCGAAGCACGGGCCGAACTGACTGCCGAGAGCGACGACGTCTTGGCCCGGCGGAACCCGAAAGCTGAGGACAAGCGTGGTGTCAGGCGTATTGCGCAGTTCTTCCACGACGCGAAGAAGCGAGCGGTAAATCGGCTGGACCGTTCCGCGAGTGATCGGCAAAGGGATTTCCAAGAGCGTTGCTTTTTTCGAGAGGCCTGGCAAAACGTCAGGTTCTTCCGCTTTCTGTGCAAGAAGAAACGGTACAATATTCCAGAACGAAAGGATCAGCAGGAGAAAACGCATGGATGGGAAAAAAAGATGGGATTTTCGAAAGAATTGCGAAAACGCCCATTATACAATCCAAGCGACGAAGGGTATAGAGAGTTAAATATTACGACATTTTCCGCAAAATTTTCCGGCCTCTTGCAATCTTTGGAATAAACTTCGATAATGGAAAGGTGAGTTTTTTCGTTTCGAATCGTTTCGTCACTCCAACCCCGTTTAAGATAATGCCAAAATCAATCGTCATCGCCCTGTTCAGCCTGATTGTACTTTTAAACGGAGCAAACGCTCAAACGTATAAATCCCCTTATCAGCTCACCGCAACGAAAGACGGGAGCAAGGTTTATATTCTTAACCATGAATCAAACGAAATTTCCGTTCTTGATACGACGGACGACAAGATCGTGCAGACGATTCCGGTCGGTTTTTCGCCGAATTCGATGGTACTCAGTCGCGATGAAAAATTGCTGTACCTGGCGACCGGAGCGGAAAAGGGTGTGCTTCAAGTTCTCAATCTCGCAAGCGGTCAAATCGAGAAGAATGTTCCCGCCGATCACTCTCCTTGTGGATTGAGTCTTTCTCCGGATGGAAAAATGTTGGTCGTGTGCAACCGCTTTCTGAATACCGTCTCGTTTTACGAGCTTCCCGGTTTCAAGAAAATCCGAACGGTTTCCGCCATCCGGGAACCTCGCGGCAGCGTGGTCACTCTGGACGGCAAAACCGTGTTCGTCATCAATTTCCTGCCGAACGATCCCGCCGATTCGTTTGACGTTGCCAGCGAAGTAACGACCATCGACGTAGCGACCGGGGCCGTCGAAAATATCCGGCTTCCCAACGGAAGTTCGTCGCTACACGGAATTTGCCTTTCCCCCGACGGAAAGTATGTTTATCTCACGGAAATCCTTGCCCGATACCAAATGCCGACGACGCAAATCGAACGCGGTTGGATGAATACGAACGGGTTCAGTATTCTCGATGCGCAAACGAAAACGTTTATCAACACGATATTGATCGACGACGTTGATCTCGGAGCGTCAAACCCCTGGGGAATTGCGACATCCGCCGACGGCAAACAGCTTTATATCACGGTTTCCGGGACGCATGAGCTTTGTGTCGTCGATGTCGAGGGAATGTTGAAGAAACTTCTTTCGCTTCCGAAAACGCAGGAAGAAGCGAAAGCGGCGGGAACTTACGACAATCGCGGAACGTTTTCCTCGGCCACGGTCGCCGAAGTTCCGAACGATTTGGCGTTCCTCGTCGGTTTGAAAAAGCGGGTCAAACTCGGCGGTTACGGATCACGGGGATTAGCTGTCGCCGGGGACAAAGTTTATGTCGGCATGTACTTTAGCGACGAGGTGAAAAAAGTGGATTTTTCCGCAACCTTGCCGAAAGTCTCCACGATTCCGCTCGGCCCGGCCCAGGAATTGACCGACATCCGCAAGGGGGAAAGACACTGGAACGACGCGACGCTCTGTTTTCAGGCCTGGCAAAGCTGTGCGAGTTGCCATCCGGATGCCCGGGTCGATGGGTTAAACTGGGACTTGCTCAACGACGGTCTCGGCAATCCCAAGAACGCCAAGAGTCTGCTCCAATCGCATTTGGCACCGCCGGCGATGTGGGAAGGGGTGCGTAAAACGTCATCCTACGCGATTCGGACCGGTTTTCGTTACATTCTGTTTGCGGTCCCGAACGAGCAGATTTGCGACGAAGTCGACGCTTATCTTCAATCTCTGGAACCGCTTGCGAGTCCGCATTTGGTGAACGGCGAATTGAGTGAATCGGCTCGGCGCGGCAAGGAATTGTTCGAGAGCAAACGAATTAACTGTACGGAATGTCACCCGGCTCCGATTTATACCGACATGAAAATGCACGACGTCGGGTCGAAGAACGAGTCGTTTGACCGCCGGGCGGATTTCGACACGCCGGGACTGGTTGAAGTCTGGCGTACCGCTCCGTATTTGCACGACGGTCGTTACGTGAAAATGCGGGATGTGTTCGCCGTCGGCAAACACGGCGACGTCAGCGGCGACGTGGACACGCTCACCGAACAGGAACTCGACGATTTGACCGAGTACGTGTTGTCGTTGTGAAAGCCAGGCAATGTCGGGGATCGCAAAACAAGGTTGCTTGTCGGCAAGGAAACCTTATTTTTACCTTATTTTTCTTGACAAAACAACCTTAACCCGGAAACGCCTCAAAAAACCAACCTTATTTAACCTTATTCGACCCCGGAGGAAAATAAGGTAATAAGGTTGGGATTTCGTGGGCTCCCGTCGCTACGAAGGTTGTTTTATCAGGAAAAATAAGGTGGAAATAAGGTTGTTTCCTCAGTTTTCGAAACGACAAACTACTACAAAGTCGCCTAAATAACCTTCGTATTATTGGATTTGTTTTTTGGTTTTCCGTCGTATTTCCAATCCATTGGTTTGGCGGTCGCATTGTAGAAAACGATGTAATCCAATATCTTGTCTTGCAACT
>Ga0209628_10004594_pt1 | contig 10032 bp, 3 predicted proteins | sample TergutCu122P4_FD_187285 | JGI IMG/M metagenome (GOLD analysis project Ga0209628, IMG submission 187285) | Cubitermes ugandensis P4 segment gut microbial communities from Kakamega Forest, Kenya - Cu122 P4 (SPAdes) (version 2) | ecosystem: Host-associated > Arthropoda: Insects > Digestive system >... | reverse complement strand
CCGGCCATATTTTGCTTTCGTCAGGTATCCAGCGCCGCATGCTCTTGAGCGCCGGGCCCGAAACCCGCATATGCTCCGTGAACGCGACGGGGTATTCCATTCCGGGAACATGCCACCACATCTCATACCCGTGGGTATCGCCGACGCGCGGGTCGTTGGACCAGGCGCCGCCATAAGGAGACGTGGGATGGTAATAGCGGCCCGGATCCATTTGGCGGCACAACTCGGCGAGCGTTACCGTAAACAATTCGAGCCCGATTATCTCCTCGCCGGGATGGTCATATTCCGCGCCCATGATGATTTCGTTGCCGCCGCACCACATAAAGATACTCGGATGATGCCTCAGCCTTGCAATGCTGTATTCGGCCTCGCGCACCACGGCGTCGCGGTACTCTTTTGTATCCGGGTGCATGCCGTAGCTTCCGTAAAATTCCTGCCATACCAGGAACCCGCGCCTGTCGCATTCGTCATAAAACGCATCGGCCAGCGGTTCGCCCTCACTCCAAATGCGCAGCGTATTCATATGCGCCATCTCCAAAAGCTCAAACAGCGTATTTGCGCGTTCCTCGCTATAGCGGTGGGTCTTTCCGTCCAGCGGCGCTATATTGGCGCCCCACATGCGAATCTTCCGCCCATTGACATGCAAGTCGAAATCCAGCGCCATGCGTAATTTTCGCATGCCAATATTTTTTCTGCAGACGTCAAGTTCATTGTCTCCACAGTACAAGGTGGTCACCGCCGTATACAGAGGTTGTTCGCCAAAGCCGCGAGGCCACCAAAGCCTTGGCGCCGGCACGGCAATATGCCCCGCAGCCTCGCTTCCGTCGGACGGCATGGGAAGCTCGCAGCGGCCGACCTCAACGCCGTCGGGGTCATACAAAACCGTAACACTTCTCAGCCCGCCGGCCGGCGCCGCCGAAACGCAGATTTCCAACGCGCCCTGTTCAAGCGAATCGTCCAATACCGCCTCATAGTCGATTTTTGTTAATTCCGAACAATCGGTCAATTCAAGGTTAATATCGCCAAACACTCCAATTAATGTCAGGTAAGGCGTTCCACCCAAATAATGGTCAAAATCCGTAATAGGCTTTCGCAGAATTTTTGTGCCGCGAACCTTGCCCCGCCATTGCGGCGGCAACGGATTCTCCTTCAGCCAGGCATGCGGCGATTTAAAATGAATTTCCAACTGATTGTCATCTTTCAGCTTCCCTGTCACATCCACGCGCAGCGGCAGATACATATTTTCTGATTGGGCGATCTCCTCGCCGTTTAAATAAATCATCGCTATAGTATCCAACATGCCAAAATATAGGAAGGCGGAGCTCTTTACCAGCGGCGACGCAAAAGCGCATCGGTATACCCAGTCACTTTCCGCCACCCACATGCTGTCATTGCCCAGCCCGATCAAAAAATCATCGTTGATGCGGCCGTGTTCGTGCAATATTTCATGGACTCCCTTCGGCATCCCGGAAACCGCCATCCAGTCGTTTTTTCCGCAAACGGATATCTCCCAGTTTTTATCCAACTTGATTATTTGTTTCATGCTACGGCAATTTTCTAACCTGTCAGGAAACGTATCACCCAAGGCTACTACCGATAAGTTGGGACCGGTGTCTAAGAAGTTTTGTGCAGCGCCACTGCCGCGGCCTCCGTAACCAATAATACCCGCTTTCAAGGGTATGCCAAATACACCTGTAGCGCCCATCACTGCGGCTTTTGAGAGAAAATCTCTTCTATTCATTGAATTTTTACTCATGATATTTTTTTACTTCAATGGTGTATAGCGGAAATTCCGGAAAACAGCGCTACCATCGCCTATGCAAAAAATAGCCGGACGCAATGCCAAAAATCCGCTGAAAGTATGGGTAGTATAGCCGCTTACTTCAATACCGATATGGACTTTCTTTCCATCAATGAAGAACTGAACACTATTGAAATCGTTGAGGATACGTAAGTTTATTATCTTTTTATCAGTATTGCCTGCAGGACGCAGCGATCCCCTGTCGCCGGTGAACAATTGCTTCCCGTTAGTCGCTGTACCTACATATTGCTTGTCATTATAGAACAAAAGCAATCCGGCTTGTGCGTCACCAACGATTTCCACATCCACAGAAACTTCATACCGGCTGTGGCCGGCAATAACCGTCAAAGGTGAAGATTCACCGGGACTGTTTCCTTTACCCTTCAAAGTAAGCGAATTATTTTGCAATTTAACCCGTTCCGGTTCAAAAGCTTTCCAGAATTGCCACTGGATACCCAGTTTGTTTCCGGAAAAATTATCCGAACGTTGCAACAAATTTCCTTCTTTAATTTGATGTCTTTCACGTTGAGTAGGTGAAGCCACTCTGAGCCAACCGTCGGAAGTCCATTCTACAGGTTCAAAGAGGATATGCCGTCCCAATGTTCTGTTGTCGCGGTCGTATCCATGATAAACAATCCACCATGTATCATCCGGCCCTTGAAACACAGTTCCATGTCCTTTCGACCACCATGGTTCACTTCTGTCGTAAGTATGAACAACAGGATTGATGGGTGAATTTTCCCAAGGCCCTAAAACGGATTTTGAACGGGCATGCACCACCATGTGACTTGTAGCAGGGCCTGCTGTTCCACCTTGTGCGCTAAACATGTGATAATACCCATCTTTAAACAATAGTTTAGGGCTTTCCAAACACTTGCATTCAACAATCCAATGGTTGGGAAAATCCCATCCATCATAAACTTTCGTAAGTTCTTTATTTTTTACGGATATTCCGTCCGCATTCAGTTCGGTCACGCGTCCTCCCGACATGTATAAAAAACGGTTACCGTTTTCATCGATAATATGTCCTGGATCAATTTCCCTGATACCTAACAGGTAAGGTTTGCTCCACGGGCCTTCTATTTTATCTGCGGTGACAACAAAATTTCCTTCCGTACAGGGATAATAAATATAAAATTTACCCTTGTGATGAATCAGTTCCGGCGCCCACACATCTCCATGGTATTGTTGCAAGGCGTAAGTAACCGGAGTCCAGTTTTCTAAATCGGTTGACTTCCAGATTAATAATCCGGGTGCATAAAAAAATGAACTGTGGGTCATATAATAGACGCCATCGACTTGAATAATCGTAGGATCGGCATAATCCCCGGTAAGTACAATATGCGGACCCGCCGAGACAAACTGAGTTGCCAAACAACAACACAGTATTAGAACTAATTTGCTGATTCTTTGTTTCATTATTGTGATCATCATTAAAAGTTTAATACCAATCCATCCTGCTCAATATTCATATTGTCGCAATATTCGACCTTAAAGAATGTAGTATTGGTTCTTCTTGCCGGATAGTCGCTGGTGCGTTCTACCTTATTGTCTTTCCAAACCAAGTCTTTCATGCCGTAAGCCTGCAAAAGGAATACATCATCGAAAATTCTAAAAGTATTGTCATATACTTTAATATTCCGGTTGTATCTGCTTTCTTCTTTATTTTCCACAATACCTGCTCCCACATCAATCACAGCTTGTCCCCAAACTCCAAAAAGACAATTATCGAAAATATTATTACGAATGATACAGTCCCTCACGCCTCCCTGTTCAAACCAGTAATTCGCGTCTCCCTCAAAGAGGATAGCTGCTCCCGGCGAATGAAAAACATTATTTTCGACAACTGTTTTCCCGCGGCAATTAAGAAGCATGCCTCTGGCTCTGTTTTTGCCGATATAATTGCCGTGTATATGCACTTCGGCAAAATCGGCGTCTTCTCCTATAGCATCTCCTACCGTTATCCCATCCGGTAAATCAGTAGAAAGTTTGACGCAGGTCAATTCCTTATTGATGCGTTTAGCTTCCAATACTTTAGCTGTTCCTTTCGTAATAAGGCTCTTCCCGTGAACAAATTCGACCGGAGTCCCTTTTTTCAAAAAATCGAATCCTAACTGTTGTCCGTGTTTCAATTTGACAATTACTTCGTTGGGATTAATAATCTCGCTGATTTGCACATAAATACCGTGTATATTGGTCGCATCGTCTTTTTGGTTCATAAATACACAATTGCTCAGTACAATTTTTCCAGTACAGTTGGTAAAATGCGTTGCATCTGCTGTAGCGCTAACTATCCTTCCTTCAGAAGGAATAACTTTACAGGAATCGATCGTTACATTGTGCACGCGTTGTCCGATAATACCCATTCCTCCGCAATGATAAATGATTACATTATCAAATAGGATGTCTTTGGAATCCGACAATATAAAACCCGGATAATTCCGGTGGCCGGCCCCGAATACAATTGTGTTTCCAACCGTTCCTTTTAGTCCCGGAAGAAAAACACGCACTTTCCGTTCGCCTATGCTTTCGGCAACTAACGGTATATTGTTGATATAATAATCCCTTGCCATGAATGCCGTTTCCCGTTTCTCGGTATCGAACTCTAACAGGGAACCATAAGTATAAATTACCTCCCTGCTTACAGTCGTTCGCCGACCCTCTTGTGGTCTACCACCGGTAAAAAGCAGCAAACGGTTTTGAATTTTAAATGGGAAATTTTCCGGAATTTCAAGGTCAACACCATCCGGATTATTCGCCAAAATGATGCCCTCGCTATGAAATGGCCGGTTAAAATCGATTGAAAAATTCTTGAAAGTGATCTGTGAAGAATTATCAACCACAAATGGATTCACAAATCCATGAAAAATAAATTCGGATCCATTACCATTAATGGTCAATTGTTTGAAACCCTCCAAATTAAAAATAACACGCTTAAATCCTTCATCATTATTGCTGACAAAGCAATATTTGTCAACTCCTTTATCTGGATAAAAATGGTAGGTTCCTTTATCAAAGACAAGTTCAGTAGCGCCTGTTTGCCTGCATTTTTCAAGTACAGCAACAACGTAAGGTGTAACATCAATCGTATTTTCGTTGACACCAAAATCATGAATTGAGATACTTTTTTGAGTACAAGAAAAAAATACTGCCGGCAGGCAGAAACATAACAGAAAATTTATTGCATTTTTCATTGGTAAAATAGTTATTCTATAAGTAAAAACTTTTTAACAAAATTAAGCGGATTGAATTTCTTTGCAAGCATAAATTGTAACATTTATATAATAAAATGTAACAATCATAAAAAAATAGTGCTTATAGTTACAAAGCATGCAATTCTTGTTACACTATTAATTGTATAATACTTGCTATTATCATAAATTTGCAATTAATTGATAAAAAAAACATTTGTTTAATTCTTAAATTTAAATAACTCATGAACAACTACTTACACTTATTCAATCCTCCTTGATGATGTACCATTGACGAGAACACGAATCTTTATTAATCTATTTATTATTCATTTAAAAAACTTCAAAACACATGTATTATGCAAATTGCTAACACTGTCCATTGCTTTAAAGCAAAAAATAGGTTTAGGGGTTACAGGGCAATACTTGGTATTATGATTGTGTTTTTTACAATCAACACCCACTTGTTTTCACAACAAAACCAACCCGTTAGTTCATCAACTAAGCGTGTAACCGGTACTGTTGTAGATAATTCGGGAGAAGCGCTCGTAGGCGTTTCAGTAAAAGGATACAATTATAATGTGAGTACTGTAACCGATCTGCAGGGGAAATTTACGCTTGATATTCCAATAGACAGAACGACGTTAACGTTTTCGTATTTGGGACATAAAACGCAAGAGGTTTCCTTTGCTCAAAGAAATGATATGACAATAGTCTTGTTGGAAGACTTAATCGGTTTGGAAGAAGTTGTTGTTGTTGGTTTTGGTGTGCAAAAGAAAGCTACTGTGACCGGCGCTATTTCTGCAGTCCAAACAAAAGAATTATTACAATCTCCGCAGGCTAATATTGGCAATGCGCTGGTAGGACGTCTCTCTGGACTGACAGCAGTGCAAAAAAGCGGGGAACCCGGAAGAGATCAGGCAATAATAAGAATTCGAGGTATCGGTTCTTTTGCCAGTTCTTTTGACTCAGATTTACAGGATCCATTGGTTATGGTGGACGGGATTGAAACTCCGAATTTTAATTCCATCGACCCGAATGAAATAGATAACATAGCCATTCTGAAAGATGCGTCAGCAACAGCTGTATATGGTGTCCGTGGCGCTAATGGGGTTATCCTTATCACAACAAAACGTGGGACAGTCGCTGCTCCCAAAGTAAGCGCTTCGGCTAATTATGCAGTACAAAATTTCACTAATCTTCGAAAACAAATGAACAGCTATGATTGGGCGCGTTCTTTCAATGAGGCAATTAGCTACGATGGTTATATAACGGGCAATTATACGCCAAGATACTCAGATGAACGTTTACAAAAGTTCAAAGACCATTCAGATCCAATTTTTCATCCTGATACAGACTGGGTTAAGTTATTGTTTAAGGATAATACCAATCAGGGTCAATTCAATGTCAATGTAAGCGGAGGTACGGAAAAGGTAAAATATTTTGCTTCGTTGGGTTATTTTACTCAAGATGGGATGTATAACAATACAGGGTTGATGTCTGGATATGATACACAGGTTAATTACAACAGGTACAATATCCGTTCAAATTTTGATTTTCAGGTAACAAAGGCCTTAAGTATTGTTTTGAATTTGTCCGATCAGGTCATGAACAGGAAAAGTCCCAGTGATGGTACAGAGTATATTTTATCAAATTGTTTTGCACATCCTCCAACTGCCACTCCTGGAGTTATCGATGGGAAAATTATTAACAACCTTCCTGGCGAATATAGCTTTGGACCTAATCCTATTTATGGTTTGGTATGGGCGCATGGACATGTAAAGGAATACCGAAATCAACTCAACACTTCTACCCGGGCAAATTTAAAATTGGATGCCATTACTCCAGGACTTTCCACCCACGTATTAGTCTCTTATCAGACTTACAACATGCATACTATCCGGTATGTAAAAGACATAGCGACTTATGATGCATTGAAAGCTCCAGATGGCAGTGCGGTTTTTGTCCCGAGAGGTACTGAAGGAGCATTTTCGGCGAATAGTTCATATGGGAAAAATCGCAAAGTCGAATTGGAGTACGGGTTGAACTATGCAAGAAGATTTAAAGATCACAATGTGACCGGTTTGTTAATATATAATCAAAGTAAAACCTTTAATCCGAATCTGGCTTATTTAATTCCCAATGGTTACCAAGGGATAGTGGGAAGAATTACCTATTCGCTTAAAGACAGGTATTTAGCCGAATTTAATGCCGGATGGAACGGTACTGAAAATTTTGCTCAAGACAGGCGCTTTGGGTTTTTCCCCGCTTACTCATTAGGCTGGATAGCATCGGATGAAAGTTTTTTTCCAAAAAACAATATCATTACATATCTTAAAATCCGCGGTTCGTATGGTGAAGTAGGGAATGACAAGATTGGTGGCGAACGCTTTCTATATCTTCCTACCGCTTATACTTATGGAGGAGGAGAGGCAATGGAAAGGACCCAATACCATTTTGGAACTGTTGCTACAAACCTTACATTTTACAGAGCATCAACCGAAGGAAAAATAGGCAATCCTGACTTAACTTGGGAACGTTCAATAAAAATGAATATTGGTGCAGATGTTAATTTGTGGAATAATAAAATTCGAATCACTGGCGATATTTTCAGAGAAAACAGAGACAATATCCTTACCAATAAAAATACGGTACCTGCCATTGTAGGCGCTAATATGCCCGCTTATAATATGGGTAAAATGAAAAATGGAGGATTTGATGGAGAACTGAATTTCAGGGATAAAATACAGAAATTTAACTACTGGTTTAAAGGTGTTTTTACATTTGCCAGAAATGAAATTGTGTATATGGACGAAGTTCAACAGCCCTATGCATATCAGATGAGAACAGGGCAGAAGTTTAATCAATATTTTGGCTTTATCGCCGAAGGCTTTTATAACACATGGGACGAAGTGAACGATCCAAACAGACCTGTATACTCTTTTCAAAACAACAAAATTCAACCGGGTGACGTTAAATACAAAGATGTGAATGGAGATGGAAAAATTGATTCTTTTGATATGGTGCCCATTGGCTATTCCGATTTTCCGGAAATATCTTTTGGATATTCTTTAGGAGGCGACTGGAAAGGCTTTGACTTTTCTGTCCTGTTTCAAGGCTCCGACCGTGTTTCTTTCAGGGCATCTAAGAAAAGTAACAGAGGCTTCCAGGAAGACGGAGCAGCTGTCGATTATTTAAAGGATTATAGTTGGACTCCAGAACGATATGCTAATGGTGAAGAGATCCGGTTTCCACACCTTTCGTCAAATGCAGGTCAGGTAAATAATTACCAGGCTTCTACTCTGTGGATTAGAAGTGCAAAATATGTCCGGCTAAAAAATGCAGAAGTTGGCTATTCTTTTAGAGGAAATATAATCAAACGACTCGGACTATCCTCTGCACGTCTTTATGTAAACGGAAATAATTTATTCACCTGGCATAATTTATTTCCAGGTGAAGATCCGGAAATTCCAACTTACAATGACGGTAATTACGAACCGTATCCCATCGTACGGACATTCAATGTAGGGCTTAATCTTAATTTTTAAAATGAAATGCAATGAAAAAATTATTATATGTAATACTTAGTTTGATAATAATCTCATGGGGGTTCGCATCATGTGATAATATAACTAACTTTTTGGAAAAGCCTCCCGGAGTAGATATAACGGAAGATACGATTTTTTCCACTAAAAATAATGTCGAAACCTGGGTTGCCGGAGTTTTTTATCACAACCTCATGAATGATATGCCACACTGGGACGACCGTGATAAAAGCGACTGTTTAACTGCTGCCGCAACCGATGAGTGTGAAATTTTTCCCACTTGGTTTTGGTGTCAGGGACCGTGGAATTCCGGAGATATGAGACCCAACAATACTGGAGACAGGCGTTGGGACACACATTGGAGAGGATTACGTAGGGCTAATATTCTTATTGAGAGAATAGATGATGCGCCATTTAATGATCCTGCCTATAAACAACAGGTGAGAGGCGAAGGAAAATTTTTACGTGCCTTCACTATTTTTGAACTGTTCCGTAAATATGGCGGCGTACCTATAGTGGATCGACGGCTTTTTGCTTCTGACGAACTATTAATACCGAGAAGTACGGTGAAAGAAACCGTCGATTTTATTGTACGTGAATGCGATGAAGCAATTGCTGATGTTCCCGTCACTTATCCTTCGGAATTGAGAGGTCGAATTGCCAAAGCGGCTGTTGCAGCATTAAAATCCAGAGCATTGCTCTATGCTGCCAGTCCAACATTCAATACGGATCGTCCTTATATAAGTTTTGCACATAACGAACTGATTTGCTACGGCAATTACGACCGTGAACGATGGAAATTAGCTGCAGATGCTGCTAAAGTTGCAATTGATGAAGCTAAAAGAGCCGGATTCCGTTTGATTGATGAATATGGCGCGGAAGCGAATTATCGATATGTATGGGAAACCCATGATAATGAAGAAATAATACTGGCTGAAAAATCTAAAGGAATGAGGTATAGCGGACATTTTCCATGGGGATATTTTTTCCCGGGTCAAGGATATTGGGTAACGCATAATTTTACAAAACAATATGAAACAAAGCAAGGTACACCAGCGCCGTGGAAAGATGAAGGAGGAGATGACTTAATGGAAATCTATGCAAACCTCGATCCCAGGTATAAACAAACTGTAGTGTGTCATGACGGTTTTTTCAATGTACAGTACCCTCAGTTAGATTTGTCTGTCACAGGGAGAGATGTGCCTAAGGGCGCCGGTTGCGAAGGAGCTATCCTGCATAAACCTATGCCATTTTCCCTTTCAGCTAACCCTAACGTAGGAGCTATCCCGAATAGTATAGTATTCAGAATGGCTGAACTCTATCTGAACTATGCAGAAGCTTTGAACGAATATGCTTCCACACCTCCCAATGAAGCTTATGATGCTGTAGATATAATTCGTGAGCGTTCGGGAATGCCCAAATTACCACGTGGATTATCGCAGGCACAGTTTCGTGAAAGAGTACGACATGAAAGAACTATAGAATTAGCTTTTGA
>Ga0209628_10004593_pt1 | contig 10032 bp, 4 predicted proteins | sample TergutCu122P4_FD_187285 | JGI IMG/M metagenome (GOLD analysis project Ga0209628, IMG submission 187285) | Cubitermes ugandensis P4 segment gut microbial communities from Kakamega Forest, Kenya - Cu122 P4 (SPAdes) (version 2) | ecosystem: Host-associated > Arthropoda: Insects > Digestive system >... | reverse complement strand
GAGCCACGGTATTCAGTTTTTTAAGGAATGAAACCTGAAGATAAATAAAGAATGGAAAAAAGATGACAGTAGGTAAGAAAATCAAGTAGGAATGAACTATGGAAAATGGGAAGAGACAAAATACAGGCAATAAATAAAATATAATACTAGGTGTAATGCTGGATAGTAAAGGAAAATTAGAGGAAATGAAATTGGAAGCATTAGAAGGCAACAGCACACACTACAAATCATCAAAATGCAATCAAAACTAGTCCAAACCTCAGGCAATCACCTATGCTTCAACCATCATGCATAGTTTGCTTATTATTTTAAGTTTCACAGGCATCAATGAAAATACACACATGTTTAAACTTCTCTTTGACCCTGAACATGAAGGTCCAATAATCCTTCTATATGTCAGTAATTATTTACCAATCAACACAGCAATTACAAAACAAGAAGATTTCAATATTCTGTGAATTAAAATGAAATTTGCTGATATACTGAAGCAATATGTGAGAACAGAAAGAGATGTTATTCTGAACATACTTTTAATATAAAACATTGACATGGGCAGTTTTTCTCAGTTCATGCACTTTACAATCAAATCCACTGCATATCTGGTGTAAAAAATTAGTTCTTGGCTGTCCTCAGTATGATACTAGTGCAGTTAAACACAATTCCTGCTACAGGTAGGCATGTCAATACCTGCTTAATTCCATATTCATTTAAAAGTTGTGCTGTGCCTCACAGCTAGTGAAGTTTAACAAAACATGTGTCCATTTCTGCCCTTATACAAACTAGGCTTTATTAAATATCAGTCGGGCTGAAAATCACAGTTTCCCAACAACTTTTAGAAGTAGGCTCTCATACCAAATTTTAACAAAATGTGGTTGCCTTACGGGTTACAGGGAAAATTCCACCTAAAACATTATGCAAAACAGGTGTTATTGTGAATCAATACAGAGAATTTTATATCCCGCAGTTTTCCAGTGGTCCACGGTTACTGGTTCTCAGTCCCATTTTGCCACAGTTGCCAGTGTACTGAGTCACCAGATGTTAAAGCTTTCTGCTTCATCGTCCTTCCCACTTTACAGAGAATTTTAACTGCCCAATAAATTTTAGAAGACACCTCCTACAGTTCCAACATAATCTATGAAATGGTTTATGGGGCACAAGAAGTCAAAATGTAACCTTCTGCAAAAAATTTATTATGCATGAGGACATCTAAACAATCATAACTGCCTGACAACTTCTGTTGGAAGTTTCCTATTGCAAATTTCAACAGCACTTGCGTTGCAAGTTATGGGATACATGAAAATGTCCATTTAATAGCCACATGTCCACTATACTTTATCATGAGTTAATATATCTGAATATTGGAACTGCAATATAACATTCGATTAATAATTTCTACGTTGAGTTAAAATCTGTTGACTGGTTTAAGGGACATATTAAAAAAGCCATATGAATGCTTCCTTATGGATCAATCTAGCTGAAAACTGGAACAACTGGAAAGAGATTTTTAACAATCTCCAATGCAGAATTTTAAAAAAAAATTGCAAATTGGTTGAGGTTCCCATACTGTGTCACAGTTATCCAAACAAACATGACTTCTTCAAATGATAGTCTTTTTCTTACTCTTGAAACACCACCTAAAACCTGAATCCTGAATTCATGCAGGTGGGGGAAGGAAAAAACCATGACTATCAAAATGTCAGTTACATTTAATTTGATGTATTTAATGTATTAAGCCATTAATACAAACATCAATAACCAGCAGAGTTCATTGTTTCATTAGGTAAAAAATGGATAATGCATTCAGAAATTCTCTTTCTGTTCTCTATACTGACTGTTGACGTAATATACGTATCACCTTCTACTGAAAGCATATAATTTGCAGTATGCATACACAGCACTTAGCATTGATGGACCTTCCAAAAGAGTACTTCAAATTCCATTGTACAAAGTGCAAGACTTTACTAAGTCCTTTACATCTTCCATTCAACCCCCTCCCCCTTCACCCAGTTTCATAACACGAAATGGTCATCCACATACTAATGAGAAAGTTAAGTGCATTACATGAGAACTGCACTATTCATGGTTATTACACAGCCAGTAGTGGTAATTTCTTACCGATATTTCGGGACAATCTATCGGTCCCAACTTCAGGAGTCAAGAAACCTTCTGGATTCTTGACCCCTGAAGGAAATTACCACTACTCACTATGTAATAACCCACAAGAGTGCAGTTCTCATCCATTTTGTAGTGTAAGTCTGAAATAACACAGAGTACTTAATAAGTTCACTGTCTCTGTGAAGTATAAATGAGGTGAAAAAAAAAAACAGTGTTCAGCATTGTGAGAATTAGAGTAAATGAGAATGGTGTTTTCAATATCCCTACTTACGAAGTTTTGCCTTTCTGGTCTTCTTCGCATCAATAAATCCTAGAAATTAAATTTCTGAAGTCTAGCACACATATTCAATTAGAAGAAATGGGCATGAATTATGAATGAGACCATGAGGTATAGTATTTCACTGCCTCAGGCACACAGGACGGAAATTAAATAGGCCAATATTTCACATATTTCCACTGTATGTGAAAACTTTAAAACAAATAATTTCATGGTTTCCCCCTCAAGTATTTTAATAAAAAATGATATGGACTTCTGATGCAAAATAATCCTTGTAAAGGAAACATTTGTATTATTTTATAAAAATACAATATTTTCAGTAGGGTGTGACAATTGCTCCTGTATCCAAATGTGTAATCATGTTCATTCTTTTCATCCTCACTTTCAATACACTTCACTCCAAGTACAAGGCATGTCCAGAAAGTAAAGGTATAAAGGTTAAACATGTACAGCATTTTTAATTTACAAAAGCGACACTGTGAATGAATTGCCTGCACATAACTTTATTTTTTAACATAGTCGCCAGCACTGTCCAAATATTTATTAAGTCTTGGAGCCAGCTTCTGTATACCCAAGTCATACAAGTCTGCCGCTGGCCCTATGAACCACATCATGACTTCTTCTTGCACCTCATCATAGTCATCGAAATTTTTCCCAGCGAGATGTTTCTTTGGGTGCAGAAACAAGTGGAAATCATAACGTTACCATAAACAGCAACAATTTGTTTGTGGATTTCCGCTGGACGTTCACCTTTCGCATTGAGAAATCGTATGATGGAACGCACCTCACATTTGGTGGGACTTTGGATCAGCGCTGCCATTCCAAACACGTCTCTCAAAGCCGGTTCTACCACTGTCAAACGAGCAGGGCTCACAGATAAAAGATCAAGGTCGACAGCAGTGTTGCCATAATAAGCATAAAAAATTTCCCTATCGGCCTACACGTGATGTATCTTTACTTTCTAGACACGCCTCATATATTACATAAGCAAGGAAATTTGACTACAGGAACATGAAGTTTCATACCCCAACGTCCGACACTTTAACTGTATAGTTTTTTCACTTGTGTAGAGGGGAATACTCATAACCTGATGTCTGTAGACAGAGAACATCAAATCCCACTTTCCAATAGGCTATGCCACCTATGCTTTAAAATAAATGCCATGGTGACAAACCAGCACTCAAAAAAACCCGGAGGCAAGATCCTGGAAATCCCTGGTTTGACCAGAACCGTGTACTTGGCAAAGGTGAAGTAAACAACTCTGATGTACGAAGACCCACATGACAGAATTACATTTACTTGAAACGATCAGGTGATGGTGGCTTCTGTTTCTTGTGGAGGATGAATAACGTGGGGCTTAGCATTCCAAACATAAACACACACACAAAGTTTCTACTTTTTCAAAGGTAAGCACCAAGCAAGGCACAAGAATCTGAATGGGGCTTGACCTGAGGCCTGTGGCATTCTCACAAATGAGAAAATGTAAATAATGGTGCTAATTCTCCTAACTTTCAACCTTGTATGCCAAAGAAAAATTTACAATGTACACAGCACAAAAACTGCTATTAAGTGACATGAGGTAAAACTGCTCTCTTTTCATGACATAATAAAGGAGTGGTGAAGATGTTTTCCTCAATCAACATCCAGGTACTAGGAAAGGTGTCTCAGGTGGCAACACTACCAGCTATTGTTTGAAAGGTGCACAGTTTATATCTCATTCAAGACATAGGCTATCATCCTGCCTAAGGTACTTTGTGATATTTCTGTCCATTCAGGGAAATGTTGGAACAATACCTCAAAATAAGCCATGATCACTTCCTCCCATATCCTTCCCAATTCTACATGCACATAAGCTCCACACAAATAAAATATTTTTATGTTCCTCAAGGGGAAGAAAATGGGAGGGTTTCCAAGGAAAACTGTTTTCCTACAAAAGCAATAAACACATGTGTCCACAGCCATGTTTAAGCAAACAGCAGCATACATAATATGTAAAAAGTGGTTAAAACTGTTATCTTTTTGTTGCATGCACACAAAAAAATAAAACTGAAAGAATACAGAATGCAGTTCATAAAACCAGAGGAAAGGACTATTTGGTATTCCAAACTACATGACATATGTTAAATTTTGGCCATCTCTTGCATCCACCACATTAGAAACAGGCTATTTCCAATACACATCTAATTTGTTATCAGCACAAATTAGCAAACAGAACATCAAACTGCATGGATAATTGACTGTGACATGAAATAAACAGGATGGCAATGTGGTCAGATGTGAAATGCTAACAGAGTAGTTACAACAGACCAGAAACAAGTCATGAAACATTACAAAAGCAGAGCTACAAATAATACATTCACATAAAAGTACTCATGTTAAAATTCTTTTGAACTTTTATTTATCACAAACTTTCTATGCCAAATTAATCAAATGTACAGACTGCTTAAAATTAACACAATGTTACAAATGTCTTTAACTGAGCAATGTAACTGTCAATCAAAGTAAGGTATCAAAGAAATTTGTCACTTCTTGGAAAATTTAGTGTGCATTTCACAGCAATATATAAAGGAACACAACACATGAATAATGAATCACTTGCAGAAAAACTGTCTTTTACGGTGTTAAAAGAATTTGCTGCTTGTCATCTGTACCTTCTCTCTTACACATTTGTAACTAACTAAAAATTTATAGAGGTAGAACTGTATACGGCATATATGGCTTCTTGAACAATTCTATGCATCATGCTGATGAAAGATATTTAAGGTATGCCAATACTTTTTTTTTTTTAAAAAAAAAGTCAAATTGGAACTACAGATAAATACCAAAGAATAAAATCAACACACAACAAGGGGATTCTAAGACAATAACTAAAGCGAACACATTACACATGCTAGGACATTATTCACATACAATTTCACATCAATTTTCTCTCAATCCATTTCAAAACAGTTCTTTGGAAGTCAGTCTTTCCATTTTGAGCTAGTAACCCAACAAGTTATCCCACACAACCACAGGTTATGATTTTGTACCTTCTCCGACAAAGGACAGAGTTTATGAGACCAGCTGGGTATTATTTGTACTTTTACACTTCATTTTCCTGCTGCGTGTGGTAGGACGGTTTGAAGGTGTGGAGGTGCAAGTTTCTGCTATATCGTATTCAAAAGGCATGCGGCTGGATTGAGCAAAAGTAGATTCATCGTCTGAGAATTCAGTAGGGGCAGGTTCCTCATATAGTTCCCTGTAGTCCATTTCATCAGCAGATCTGGAATGTTTCTTGAATCCATTTTCTGTGGTGTCAGAGAAGTGAGAACTGGTTGCCACTGATAAGCTAGGGTGTGCTGATGTACGGATGCTATGCGATGATAGGCCTGACAAGTTGAGGTTCTGGGTGCAAGGACAGGGTGAAGCAAGGAGAGAATTAAACAAGCTCAATCAGTTATTTGGTTCAGGCAAAATAGGCAAAGCCAAATGAGAAACAAAATCAATATTTGCATTGTCAAGAAATTAAGTCCTTACAATCGTGTTCAACAGCAATGAAAAACAACTTTTCTTTTTAAAAAAACCCAGGGTTTTGGGTGTATATCACCAGTGTACAAGGCAACTGTTTATGACAGTTATTATTAGCGAAGAAGTACTGCAACCCTTGGCATCACAGGAAATTACATTGCATGCACAATGTGGGTGAGGAACACACAGTAGGATCCACATGTAAATTTATGCTACTATTATAACAGAGTGGGGGCCAAAGGGGTAGGATGTGGCCCTGAGGGTGCATGGCTTGCTGACAGCTGTGCACTGATAAAACTCAGGAAATGCCATACATTCCTACCAAGTCCCATACATGCATATCCACGTCATGGCCCCTGGGCAACGTCTTAGACGGCAAAGACATGTAGGGGCGCAAAGCAAGTCTCTGACGCTTAAATCAGGGCTGGTCAGCTAAGGGAGACAACACCAACAGAAAAACATCGGTCCTCCAGGATTGCTGGGGGTTGGGCGTGGGGCTGACAACCCCACCTCATTTTAAAAACACATTGTTACGAAATCTGAGTAAGGAAAAGCCAGACTGATCTGTCAAGGACGACATTGCAAAGGATTAAAGGACTTGAGAGTTGGTTCATGGAATGTGTTATCATTGTATCGATCAGGTGCCCTGAAGATGCTATTATCACAATTAGATGCATATAAAATGGATATTATTGCCATACAAGAAATGAGATGGACAGGTGAAGGGATTATAGACAAAAGGAATCATACTATCTTTTATAGCTGTGACAGAAAACATCATATGTTTGGAACAGGTTTCATAGTACATAAGAGGATTAAACACCTGGTCATAGATTTTAAAGCCAAAATGCCTAGGATATGTAAAATACACGTTAGAGGATTATTCTTCAATTACAGTTTCATCTGTGCACATGCACCGACAGAAGAAAAAGATGATGACGAAAAGGATAGTGTCTATGAAGATCTGGATTGGACTTATGAGGAGTGCCCAAAAAGGGACATTAAAATAATCATCGGGGATCTTAATGCAAAAATAGGTCAAGAAGAGATGTACAGACCTATTACTGGAAAGTATAGTTTACACACTTATCTAACGACAATGGAATTAGACTTACAAATTTTGCATGTTCTAAAAACATGGTGGTGGCAAGCACATTGTTTAATCATAAAGACATACACAAAATGACATGGAGATCCCCGGATGGACAAACTTTTAACAAGATAGATCACCTCTTAATAGATGCAAGACATGTATCCAACGTAATGGATGTAAGGACTTTTAGAGGGGCGAATATAGATTCAGACCACTACCTCTTAATATCCAAAACTAAAGGCCGGATCTCTAATGCAAGGAACACATATGGTTCTTATGCTAGAAAATTTAATAGTGAGAAACTGAAGAGTTCTAAAATTTCATCTGCATACAGAGAGAAACTGGATGAGTACTTGGCAAGACATGTAGATAATAATAACAATGATATTAATGAGACATGGACTCTTCTTAAAAATGCCATTACACAATCAGTTGGTGCAATATTAAACAGAACAGAAAGAGTAATACACACAGACTGGTTTTATACAGAATGTGAACAGGCAACAAACAATAAAAACAAGGCATATAAAAGAATGCAACAAAGGAATCAAACACAGAAAGCGGTGGAGGAATACAGAATTGCTAGAAGTGAGGAAAAAAGAATACATAGACAAAAGAAGAAGATATTTACTGAATATGAACTTGAAGAATTGGAACATCTCAAAAGCAACAATGAAAGTAAATATTTCTATCGAAAACTAAACAGAAGCAGAAAGGACTTTCAACCTAGAACAATACCATGCCGAGATAAAAACGGAATGCTTCTAAGCGAGGAAAATGATATACTTGGAAGATGGGCAGAACATTTTGATGAGCTGCTGAACATAGAATGCTCCAATCCAAATGCAACTAGTAAGGAAATGTGTCAAGCATATTTAGACACCGATGAACCTACTCCAACATTAGATGTAGTAGAAAATGCCATACAAAGGCTTAAGGATAATAAAGCACCAGGGATGGATCTTATACAGGCAGAATTAATAAAGAAAGCCAGCCCAGACTTTGTTGAATGCATGTATCAGTTAATAACAAAAATCTGGATCACTGAAACTATACCAGAAGATTGGAATTGGAGCATCATCTGTCCTATACACAAAAAAGGAGACGTAACAATATGCTCAAATTACAGAGGAATAAGCCTGCTGTGTGTTAACTACAAGATCTTCTCCAACATTTTGTTCAACAGGCTCATGCCCCATGTGGAGACAACAATTGGTGACTATCAAAGTGGTTATCGTGGGGAACGGTCTGCAGTAGACCAGATTTTCACCATACATCAAATACTTGAAAAATGTAGGGAATACAGAAACGACACACATCACCTCTTTATCGACTTTAAAGCGGCACATGACAGCATAAATAGACACAGCTTATATGCAGCCATGAAAGAGATGAATATACCACAAAAGCTGATCGCCTTAGTTAAGGCCACAATGAACAACACCCAATGTCGAATTAAGATACAAAATAAGCTATCAGAACCCATCAACATCGCGAACGGAGTTCGACAAGGAGATGCATTAGCTTGTCTACTATTTAACATAGCATTAGAGAAAGTTATCAGAGATGCCGCTATTAATATAAGAGGTACTATCTTCTACAAATCTGTTCAAATATTAGCATATGCTGATGATATCGACATAATTGGAAGAACTCAGTCAGCTATGACTGAAGCATTTACCACCTTAGAAAAGGCAGCTAAGGGCATGAACCTGATAATTAATCAAGAAAAGACCAAATATATGCCAGTAACCAGGAACAGCCATGCCAGTTATCCTCACTATTTAGAAGTCGGACTATACAAATTCCAAGTAGTTCATAGTTTCGCCTACTTAGGGTCCGAGGTCAATTGTGATAATGACATAAGCGCAGAGATACAAAAATGTATCCTAGCCGCAAACAGGTGTTTCCATGGACTTAGACGGCATCTGAGGTCTCATTTGACCTCAAGACATACAAAAATATTGATGTATAAAGTACTTATTAGACCTGTGCTAACATACGCCTCAGAAACGTGGACTCTGTCCAAAACAAATGAGCGGCAGCTGAGCCTGTTCAAAAGAAAGGTACTTCGATGTGTTTTTGGAGCGAAGCAAGAAAAAGTAATATGGCGAAAATGACATAATTATGAACTAGCTCACTGAACCTTACTAAAGAGACCCAAACTGCACACTTTTTGTTACATTACAAAATTGCTGAAGTTCCCAAAAAAAATCACGAACGTTAAGAGGATGAATTGTGAAATTATATTTTACTAACAGAAGCATATCCAACAATACCTCAATATGGAAATTTCAGTTATGACATGAATATATATATCAGAAAATAATAAAATCAAGTAAAAAAGTTAACTGTCTTTAAGAATTTGGATCAACAATGGTGAAGGGGAAAAAATAATGTTACATAAATATTAAACTTCTCCTTTCTATTGTCTGCAGTAATGAGCTCCTGGGGCACTTCCTAAACTTTTCCACCAAGTGTGGGTGAAGGGATCTGCTTCTGAGGTGGCATAACAGATGCATGATTCTGTTTACTGCCTACATTTGGACACTGAATAAAAATCACAGTTGGCAGTAAGAACCTGCATCTTAGTCATGCACTTTGGAACATGATGACGACCTGATATTTCCTGAATACTTGTTAGTTTAACTTTGTCAGAGATTCTATTTACTGCCAATAATAATGGGCAGCACAAGGAACACAAGGAACCTACAGCTTGCCTGTGCATGCAGAAGCCCGAAATCCCTGAAGGTTTGAAATTTTCAGACACGACAGCATGCAGATCGCTGGAACCAGGAGGTCTCATACAACAGACCAACTGGTGTGGGTGTCCTGTATATGGTACCCACATACACACAAGCATACAGAAAGTAATAAAAAAAATTGCTTTCAAAATTTGGATAAATGAACTGATGCTAATCAAATGACATCATTCCTGTTTTACCAAAAAAAAAAATGGTGCAGGTATTATGCACAACTGTAAGTAAAGCCTGACAGAAGTCCATCATGATGACACTAGGAAATCATCAGAAGCTGGCAT
>Ga0209628_10004591_pt1 | contig 10034 bp, 7 predicted proteins | sample TergutCu122P4_FD_187285 | JGI IMG/M metagenome (GOLD analysis project Ga0209628, IMG submission 187285) | Cubitermes ugandensis P4 segment gut microbial communities from Kakamega Forest, Kenya - Cu122 P4 (SPAdes) (version 2) | ecosystem: Host-associated > Arthropoda: Insects > Digestive system >... | reverse complement strand
GTTATTTGCAGCTAAGTAATCCAGTGCCAACACGTGTGCCTCAACTATATCCAGCACATGAATATAGTCACGCACATTGAATCCATCCGGTGTGTCGTAATCGTCGCCAAACATTTCGATAAACTCACGTTCACCTGCAGCGGCCTGCAGCACAATTGGAATTAAATGTGTTTCAGGATGATGATCCTCGCCGATTGAACCATCCGCTTTGGCACCGGCCACGTTGAAATAACGAAACGCGACTGATTTTATACCGTGCGCAACATCAGCCCAATGGATTTGCTGTTCCATTTGCAACTTCGACTGACCATACGGATTGATCGGTGTTTTAGCATCGCCTTCCTTAATCGGATTCCGTTCCGGTGTGCCATAAACCGCGGCTGTTGATGAAAAAACGATTTTTTTAACATTGTGGTCGCGCATCACTTCGAGTAGAGTTGTCATGCCCGTGGTGTTGTTGTCAAAATATTTTAGCGGATCGTTCATCGATTCCGGCACAATGGAAAAGGCTGCAAAGTGAACTACCGCTTCGATATCGTTTTCGACAAAAACTTGGCCAAGCTTCGCTTTGTCACGCAAATCAATTTCGTAAAATTTAGCTGTTTCCGGAATTGCCGCTCGATGCCCGGTGGATAAATTATCCACCACTATGACTTCACGCCCATCTGTAACTAATCGATCGACCATGTGCGATCCTATGTAGCCAGCCCCGCCTAAAACTAAAACCTGCGACATCTTCCTCCTTATCCTGCTATTGTACCACGCCACGAACTTATGTTATAATCGTAAATGGAAAGGATGCAATATGGAAATAAAAAAGAAAGCCCCGAAAACAATACTGATCGTAGTTTTAGTTCTAGTTTTCGCATTGGCCGGAGGCGCAAGTTATTGGTATCTCGATACTAACGGCTTCTTTGGCCGCACCGACAAACAGACCGAGGCCAACAAAAACAGCGGCGGCGACAAAACAACCACGTCCAACACCACCGAAACGCCCGCTGGGAATAACATTAACGACGACAATAAAGGCACCGAAGGGCCGCCTGTGCCAGTCGATGAGAATGGCAATAAGATCGCCCAGATTAAAATTGTCGACGCCAGTCAATATGACGATACTTTTGAAGTTCGCGCCGGTGTCACCAACCTGACTGAGGAAAATGGCACATGCGAATTTACATTTACAAAAGGTAGCCAAACCCTGTCCCGCACCACTGACGCCATTTTTAGCGGCACGAGTGTTAACTGCGCCACTCTCGACATCCCTATCGTTGATTTTCCTGCCAAAGGCGATTGGCAAATGGTGGTAAAGTACACCTCCACTACTGCTAGCGGCTCTTCTGACAGTCAAAAGATTACGATCAAATAAACTTTTCCACAGGTACTGATTGAAATATTGTAAAATTAAAGTGGTTATGATAGGATAAAAATATGAGAATCCACCACAAATCTCGTCACCTGTTGGCCACCGGCTTGATTGGCTCGGTGGTAGCTATAATAGCAGCGGTGTTTTTGACTGGCTATCAGGCAACGCCGCCGCCCACTTCAGCCCTAAATAGCTCAGAGTTTAAGGCTGGACGGATTATTGATGATGCTGTTTTTTACAATTCTAGCTCAATGACCGCTCAGCAAATTCAAGATTTTCTAAACAAGCAAGTGCCGACCTGTGACACTATGGGGACAAAGCCATATTCAGCAACCGAAACGCGAGCCCAATCGGGCATTAGGCGTGGCAATCCGCCGCCCTATACTTGTCTCAAGGATTACCGCCAAGATATACCGGAACAGACAGCCAACAATTACTGCGGCTACATGCCAGCCGCCGCTAGTCAAACCGCCGCTCAGATAATCTATTCTGTCTCTCAGGCTTGCGTTGTCAATCCGCAGGTACTGCTGGTCTTGTTACAAAAAGAGCAAAGTCTGGTCACCGATGACTGGCCGTTCGATATCCAGTATCGCAGTGCCACTGGTTACGGTTGTCCCGACACCGCAGCTTGTGATGCTAAATACTACGGTTTCTTTAACCAGATTTATCGCGCCGCTTGGCAATATCAAGTCTATCGCGCTAATCCAGGTAGCTACAATTACCGCGCCGGACGAAATAATTATATTCAGTATAACCCTGTTGTGTCTTGCGGTGGCGAAACGATCTACATCGAGAACCAGGCTACGGCCGGCTTGTACATCTATACTCCGTACGTGCCGAATTACAAAGCCCTCGACAACCTCTATGGCACCGGCGACAGCTGTTCAGCCTATGGCAACCGCAACTTTTGGCGACTGTTCCAAGATTGGTTTGGATCAACACTAGGTGGGCGTTTTGTTGCACTCGACCCTCCTCGCTGGATGCAGATTAAAAATAACGGGGTGCAAAAAATTGATATCGTATCAGGTGAATATGTTGGTGATGCCCTTGATGCTGGTCGCCAAATCCGTTTTGTTGACAGCATCTCGATTGACAATAAATGGTACTTGAGAACCGAGTTTAACTATAATGACGGTGGCCTTTATGGTATATCGCAGGATGAATTGGAAGAAATTCCGTATCAATCTATTTCGCCAAAATGGATGACCTTTATTGAGACTGGCAATCGTTCTCGCCCATCGTCACGAACCAGTGCAGGTGATACATTAGTACGCGGTACATCAGTCAAAGTAGTTGATCAAATAATTGTAGATGGCAATGTCTATTATCGTACCGAATTTAACCACAATAACGATCAGGATTACGGTATCCATTCAAGGTTTCTAGCTGATTTTGGCCCAATAGCTTTGGATGGGCCAAGAAATTTTTGCTCGAGCACGTCTGTTGATAAGATAAATCCCCAAACTGGCGCCAAACTTTCTTCTATTGACGCCGGCAATTACTTCATCAACAAAAAGACTTTGATAAATGGCGTGTGGTACTACCAGATGCAGTCTGATAACAACACTTTGGCATTTATTGATAGTAACAATTTGCATGACGCTTGCTATATCCCGTTTGAAGGGCCTCGTAACATGCGTATCAATCAAGATGTTGTAAGATTTAACCCATATACCAATGCTAAATATGATACTTTAGTGAAAGACCAAGTTATTATGTTTACAACCAAGATATTCATTGGTGGTCAGTGGTATTTTCGCACCGAGCACAACACTCTGAACAACATTGACGCAGTAATCCCAGCTTACGCTGTTAGCGAACTGCAGTAAAAATCAAGATCTATCGCTGCTGCCCATAACACCGACCGCACGGCTATTCGACTTTCCATTCTCTCTGTAGGAATTTAATTCGTTTTGACATGTTGCGCTGGTGTTGCTTGCTTAGTTTCAACTTTTTTATAAACATTTTTTGAATATCTAGAATTTCGTTTATATGATCGTACGCTCTCATCGTTGACGACACGTTGTCCTCATGCATACGGTAATAATTTAACATCTTATTAGTATAGGCAATATCACCATGAACCATATAATTAATATAAAAGACCCAGTCCCCAACCTGACGATATTTACGTGCATCAGCGAATAATTTCGAGTATTCGGTATTTGGTTTTTTTCGAAAAACCACCGATGAAACATTGGCGATAGTGTTATTCAGATACGAATAGGCTCGCGCTTCCTCTAGCCCATTATTGACATAGCTTTTGTTCCAGTGACCACATTTTAGATAATAATCAATGTCACTTCGCACACTACCAAGTAGTAATCCTTGCTCGTTAATATACCCTGTATCAGTATAACTAATTACAACTTCTTGGTTTTCATTAAGTGGCCTTAGCGCGTGTCGCAAAAAGTCTTTATGGGAGTAATCGTCAGCTTCAGCAATCCAGACAAACTCGTTTTTTGCTTCACTAAACCCCCTTTCCCATTGACGAAAGGTACCTTGATTATTAGCATTATTGATAAGTCGCACTGGCACATATTTGCTAATTTGCTTCTGCAGTCTTTCTACTAATTCAACGCTGCTATCAGTGGAATTATCGTCTAGAATAATGATTTCACCGATCTTAGTAGTCTGGTATAAAATACTATATAGCCGTTGTACTAGATAGCGTTCATAATTATAGTTTGGTATTATCACCGACACCAGGCCAGGATCCGACAATTCATATTGTCTACGTGCAGCTAGCAACAAATCGTTCTGGCCAATTTCTTTTTTAATTACGTGCTGTCGTTTAATTTTATTCCACACAATCCGTGCTGCCTGTCGTGGATGACGCATCGCCTTCAATGACTTAACAGCTAATTTTGCTAGTTTATTGGTGGTGAAGAATTGATAAAGTCCCATCCAAATACTACATAGCAGAAAATTTCTGCCAACTAGATATTTTATAGCCCGTCCGCCATAAATGTTATTGCCTCTGCTAAACTTCAAATATTTCTTGAACCCCCAATTGTTTACTATCTCCACCTGATTTTCTTTAGATAAGCTATAGAATTCTTCAATCAAATCTTTTCGATAAAATACCCCTTTGGCCCGCGGCATCACATACAGAAACACCGCTATCACTTGCTGCCATATTACCGCCTGCCAAATTTTGTCGTCAATCTTGCCATCGAGATTCTTCTTTAGTAAGTTAACTGCCTTAAACATGTCGAATCGTTTGCTAGTAATTTTACTATTTTGGATTGAGCCAGACCGTTGATAGTAATTCCACCAAGTGTTGCTCGTATAGGCAGCCTTGTATTTGTAAAGAATTGCAAGCGATACCGGTATGTCTTCATTCACAATTCCTTCTGGATATTTAAGGTCATTAAATAATTCGATCTTGAATAGTTTGTTCGACGAAGCCGCCGCCATACCACTATCAATTAACCCCATTCGATCTGGTTTATTGGTATAAAGAATAACCCGTTTGTCTTGTCGTGGATCGTCATACCGCAGATAAATATCGCAACAGGATATGTCTGCTTTATTGGCAATAAGCACCTCATACATATCACTTATAAAATTCTCTGGCCACCAATCGTCCGAATCAAGAAATGCAATGTATTTTGACTTAGTCGCCGCAATCCCCACATTTCGCGCATGACCAAGACCGCCGTTTTTTTCATTATAAATCGCACGAAAATTTTGATATTTTTTCTCGTATTTTTGTACTATTTTTTTAGTACCATCGGTCGAGCAATCTTCCACCATAATCACCTCGACATTATCGTATGATTGGCTAAGTAAAGAATTGAGACAGCGCTCTACATAGTTTTCAACGTTATAGCACGGAACAATTATCGTAATTTTCTCACTTTTTTTTCTCATATTCACCATTTTATCATTTTATTGTAAAGACACAAAATATAGTATACTGGAAATCATGAAAGTTCTAATTTCTGGCGGAGCTGGCTTTATCGGTTCGAGTCTAGCGCTAAAACTACTTACCAAAAAATATAACGTACGAATACTTGATAATCTCAGCTCTCAAATCCACGGTAAAAAACCCGATAATTCTTATACCTATAATCTGATAAAAAATAATAGTGATATTGAGTTTATTAATGGTGACGTGCGAGATCGTGCTGACTGGCAAAAAGCTCTTGTTGGCATTGATGTCGTCGTCCATCTTGCTGCAGAAACGGGCACTGGTCAATCGATGTACGAAGTGGAGAAATACGTAAATACGAACATCGGTGGTACAGCAACTATGCTTGACGAACTAACGAACGATAAAACGCTCTCCGTGAAAAAACTTATCGTTGCATCAAGTCGTGCAATTTATGGCGAAGGTAAATACAAATGCTCCAAGGATGGCATTGTATACCCCAAAACTCGCGCTGAGGAGGATATGTTAAATGGTGATTTTCGCGTCAAATGTCCTGCCTGTCACCAACCCGCAAAAATGCTCCCGACTGATGAAGCTTCTGTTTCACACCCAGAGTCTGTTTATGGCTACACAAAAAAGGTTCAGGAAGAATTGTCATTGCTGGTCGGTAAATCAATTGGCCTATCGGTCTTAGCATTCCGTTTTCAAAATGTTTATGGTCCTGGACAAAGCCTAAAAAACCCTTACACTGGCATACTTTCTATCTTTTCTACCCAAATTAAAAACGGTAACGACATCTGTGTTTTTGAAGATGGCAAAGAATCACGCGATTTCGTTTATATTGACGACGCTATTGACGCTATTATTTTAGGCATCGAAAGTAAAAACCATGTTGGTGAGGCCTATAACGTTGGCGCTGAGGAAGAGGTCGACGTGTTGACCGTGGCTGAAACTTTGCGTGATAAATATCATTCAAATGTCAAAGTGGCAATTTCTGGTAATTTCCGTCTAGGCGATATTCGCTCTAATGTCGCTGACTTAACAAAAATACGTCGTGACCTTCATTATCGACCGAAAATAAATTTTCAAGTTGGCATTTCTAATTTTGTCGATTGGGTAGAACAACAAGAAATTGAGCGTGACAACTACAGCAACTCTATTGCTGAAATGCATACAAAAGGACTATATAAATAATCATCTAGCGCCATTCGTTATCGCTTTGCTTGTAGCAACTAAATGAGCGTGCCCTAGATTCTGGCTCGGCTCTAATGCTGCTGCTTCGGCCCACTCATTCCAGGCGTTAATGTAAATATATATGTCTTTGTCGTCATAATGCTTTCTTTCTCGTGCAATTATTTGCCGTAAAGTATTCTCGTATAATTTGGGGCTGGAATTAATAAAAGTCAATCCCTTGACGCCTTTTCGCCGTGCTTGATTATCCCACGACGGCGAAAGGCATTTAAATCTCGTATCATCACTCGCTAAATATTTTTTGGTGTATTCGCAATAAATTTTTTTCATATCGCGTACTTCGCCACTAAAATTTGGATCGAGAAGTTGGTTCTTTTTGATTTTCACACCCATATCATCATGCGAATAGACATGAAAATTGAGTGGCAAAAAGCCTCTCTCGGCGTCAAAACCATATTCCTTTTTGTCAATACGAGCAAAATTAGCCACGTATGCTATATATAACTCCTCATGATGCTTTTCTCGCCAGTATTTGCGCCAAGTTAATATAACTTTTGCTAATTGTGGTATATCGCTTGGGCGATAAATGGTGATGAGCGGCTTCCCCTCAATCCTGATATAACGCCCGTCAAGTAAATAGTTCTCGATATCCTTAATAAAATTCAGCGCGTCATCTTTTTTATATTCTTGCTTTATTATTACGTTTTTTGGCTCATCATTCCAAACTCGCGCCCAGTTTTCATTCGCCCAAGTCAGTGAGAATTTAAAGTCAATTGTTTTATCTTTTAGAAACGTCCTGATTGGCATTTCCATAATTTTCAATCCACTAAACCAATAGTAGTAAAAATCAAAACCGGTAATGCCATATTTATTTGCAAGTTTAACTTGTTCTTTGATTTTACCTGGGATGCGTAAATCGTAAAACCCTAGATCGCTCGGCAATATCGGTTGTTGGTGCCCAACAAATCGCGGTGCACTACTTGCTACATTAGTCCATTCCGTAAATCCCTTCCCCCACGCTCTGTCATTTTCTGGGAACGGATGAAATTGCGGAAGATAGATCGCTATTACATTAATATTTGTTTTGGTTGCTTCGTGCAACTCTTCGCCATAATATCTTGATTTAAACTCGTTAACGATTTGGTTGTGTTTTTCGAGACGCTGATTTGTCAAGTTCCTGATTGTCATTCTTTATTCTCCTTTCCAAGCTGCCTAAGCATGTATTCATACGTATATTTTTCTGTTATCTTTTTTGGCAAAATTTTATACGGCGATTCAATGAATTTTTTTAAATCCTTAACTTTATTCTCGCCAAGTATAAATATGTTATGTTTATCATAACATGCCTCGTTTATCACATTCTTATTGTCTGTAATTAATTTTCTGCGCAAAAAAACGACGTTGGCCAAATTAAGGGTTGGGCCAAACTGACCATCTTGCAATAATTCTACTATAGCTTTTGAGTTGCAAAGCTGTCTCTGATAATCGAATGTACTTAAGTATTCGTCATCATATTCAAATCCGATAGTCTTCTTGACGCCGATAGATTTTTCAAAGTCATCGCTGAAAACCACATGCCAATTAAATGATATTTTATGTTGATCAAGTATCTTCCCCAGTTTTTTTAGTTCTTTGACTCTGCCCTTGTCTTCTCCGATAAATGAAGCGTCGTATTTTGGCTTTACTTTGGAATAACTTAGTAGTCTACTATCATCAACATACCAGTTGTAGTTTTTTAATTCATATTTTTTGGCGTCCTTCTTGTCAAACGAATATACTTCGCAATTTTTTAATTTCTTATATTGATTTATGTCAGCAATTTTGCATAGTTCAACACTATCTATGTATTGAATAATGATCTTGGCTTTTGGATATTTAATCTCAAGATAAGGCGCTAGTAGATTTATATAATATCTATTACGCTGATTTACAATAATAAAAACTTTGTTTTTTAAAAACCGAGTAATGTGACCAAATGCAATATAGTAAAAAACTCTTTGTTTCAGTGTATTGCATTTTTGGGGATTGAGATATTCCATAATTTTATTAACCTGCTCAGTGAGATATCGATCGTAGCATTTTTTTTGACGATTAAATATTGGGGAAAACAAGTCTGCCCAAACGTCGCCACCCATCGATTCAGTTTTGTTGAAATCCATTGTTAAATACATTGGTTGTTTTTCATCACGATGCCATGATAAAAAAATATATTTTATTTTACGATTAGAACTTGGCCTGTATGATAAGTTATATCGGATTATTTTAGTGCAAAGTCTAAGATATTTTGTTGCACTCCTAAATTTGTTTGTTATTTTGTTCATAGAAGCGTTGGCTTCTTCCCATTAAACCATTTTTTTGAAACTTCAGCGGGCGTATTCATGCCATCAGCACCAATGAAATCGCTTCCAGATTTGCCACCGAAATGATGAAGGTATTTTTCATGCTCACGAAAACCCTGCACATTATATCCAGCTGTTAAAATTTGCGCCTGTTGTTTAGTAATTGCCCAAAACCACTGGAAGTTTTGTTCATCTAGCAAAAATTGGTGATATAATTCTGCATCGATTAAATAGCAGTAGCCGTCAACGCGATATGGTTCGTCTTTAACTACACCATAAGTAGTAATTCCTTTTTGGTGAACTTTTAGCAGATTCTTAAGCCAGTTATCGTCTTTGATCTCGATGTCGCTATTCAACAATAAGAAATATTTGCAGGTCTTGTCTGCTACGCTAGACAATATGTTATTACCAGCTGCAAACAGAGTATTGTATGATGAAAAGACAACCTTATCGATTAGTCCTCGTCGATACAAAAAATTTACAAGCCATCGTGTTGATCGTTTTGATGCGTTATCGAGCACACAAACCTCATAATCGATGCTTTTAGTATGACGGCGTAATGACTCCAATGTCAATCTAACATACTTCGATGCATTATGGGTCAAGATTAAGATTGATACTTTGTCATTTTTTGTCATTATTGGTTCTTCCTTTTAATAACCTAATTTTATTTCTAATAGCACGCGGGACTTTGACGATATTATTATATTTTTGCTCCAATATTGGGTACGCTTGTTCTATCGATTTCAAATATAACCCATGTTTTTCGATTTCCGTATTTGCACACTCTGTTTTACCAGTTAGAATGTCACTTAAATGTTGGTAACGATAAGCAAAATACAGCGAATCGAAAAATCGTTGTATAAAATCGTGATTACTGATATCAAACGGTAAGTCCTGTGTTAAAAACCCGTTACGGCTATGAAAGCCCGTAAACTCTTGGCATCTAGAAATCAGGCTCTCTCGTAGTTTCTGATAATCATCACTATTTTTAGGCGGCTTATCAATGTTATACTTAGCTGGATTTTTTATGTACTCACTTTCTCCCATGCTATGCGTAAGCTCAATTAGCCCAGCAAAGCGATCTGTCTCGCGATGATTATCTTTTAGAATAAATAGGGCTGGTGTTTCTAGCGCCAATGATGGCAGAGCGGCATGAAGTCGTGAACTCACAACACAATGAGCCGACTGAATCAGTGATAAAAACCACTCTGCTATTTTTAATTGCTCTAGAGGCGACATATCCTGTGTCATTAGCTCCGCT
>Ga0209628_10004589_pt1 | contig 10035 bp, 4 predicted proteins | sample TergutCu122P4_FD_187285 | JGI IMG/M metagenome (GOLD analysis project Ga0209628, IMG submission 187285) | Cubitermes ugandensis P4 segment gut microbial communities from Kakamega Forest, Kenya - Cu122 P4 (SPAdes) (version 2) | ecosystem: Host-associated > Arthropoda: Insects > Digestive system >... | reverse complement strand
TGACTACATTGAAGGACAGTAAAACTTCGAAACATGTATCTATTTTGTATCAATTGTAAATAAATAGTTGCCACTATTAAAGTTCCAACCCTCGTAATACAATATAATATACCGGAACAGAAAATTAAACAGACAATTTTTTAGTGTTTTTGAACAAATAGTAATTAACTATACAATATATATATAAGGGTAAAAGTTTATGTACTTAAGTTTAATTCGTGTATCTAGGAGAATAAAAGCATAACGGGGCAATGATTATCTTATGGTAAATGCTGAAGTGGTGTGTAGTTAATTACATTTTTTGTTTTCTTATAGAAGTGCATAATACATTAACAGATGAATAAAAATAAACTGTCTCAATAAATTTTTATTATTCTTATTTCTGTTGTTGTAATTGTAGTATCTTATATAGTACAAAGATACCTTCAGTGATTGATTATGAATAACCCCTGACATATTAAAGTAGAGTCACAAGCGAGGAACACTTCAATGCTGAACATCCGCTGAAGGTATTGCTACCCATTGCATCTCCTCCTATTTCTATTTCTTCGCCTTTTCTTTATTCTTCTTCTTCGTCTTATCCTTCAATATGTCAATTGTTTGTCATCTATTCATCTGAAAATTTTGCTAGCCATTATTTTCATTGCCGCATAATTCTCAGCTGATTGGTTTGTGGCGACTTGCTTTAAGTATTGTATTCGAGACCTTCCCACGGCTTTTTTCCCGGATATTGCTCCTCCAAGGATGCTTACTACAAACTCGTTATGCCTTATCCATGGGTGGCGTCAATTTTTTAAAATTTTGAAAGTAGTCTTTCTTCTTTCACCCTTTGAAAAACATCATCATTCGTTATTCTATCTGTCAATTTTGCTTTTAAAATTCTTCTCCAGCCTCATGTTTCAAATGCATTTACGGCCCTTTCTTTATTTTTTCCTAAGGTCTATGTTTCTGATCCACGAACAGTAAAACTCCAAATATAATTTTCTATAAGTACTTTTACATTTTTTCTTTTCTTTTTCATTGCGTAAAAAGTCTATACTAATAAATGAGGGGGATATTTATTTGAAGAACTGCTTATATCAAGCCGTCGTCCTATATTGGTGCATAGTGTCACTGACGAGATTAACCGAGGTAATATCATCGAAATACAAGCAAATTATTTAATTTATACTGATAATTGCACTGAGTCAAAGATTGGAAAAATTCCTGTCATGTTTCCGAGAACAATTCTTAGCATTGTCTGGAGTTATTATTTGGAAATAATGGAAAGAGACTAAGCGATTTTTGTGCCAGTAATGGTAAAATGTACGAATTTTGACAGTAGAAATATTTCACGATCCATTCTTAGACATCTTTGGAATTTTCAAGTTAGAAATGTTATTGTCCTCTTCTTGAATTCGAATGAACACGGAGATGACGATCTGTATGGAAGTTACTGATTCAGTCCAAGGCACGTACTTGGAACTGCACACTTGGTATCCTTATAAGAATTCACAGAAATGCAATGCAGTTGAAGATACTGTACCCGTGAATGAGTTCACAGTGCGAAATTTTAGTGATTTTAGGAGAAAAGAGATTATAAACGGATATTATATTAAGCATTGGCAGGAATACCCTCTAAACATTTACGTAGAATAAAAACCACTTTTATTGTAACCACGCAAACGCAATTGGTAAAATGAAATTTTCTATCACAATGCGTACGAAAAAGGCTGTGAAATTGAAATGTTACAAATAACACTATTCAACATACAAAATGTATCCGTAATCAAAATAGTTGATTCCTCTTCAATTCAATGTGCTGAAACCAAATGTGGCCTTAGAATTCAATTCTTGGCGCTAGTTGTCATGACACATGAAGTGTGGCTTAATGCGTAAAATAGTTTTACGCATTAAGCCACACTTCATATATCATGACAACTACAGCCAAGAATTGAATTGTAAGGCCATATTTGTATTCAGCACATTGAACTGAAGAGAAATCGACTGTTTGAGTACGGATTATTCTGTCTATTGGCCAGTTTTTTTCCGTCTGCTATTCGACCGGTACCCCAAACTGAAGACCTTCGTGTTCCAGTACCAATGCAGCAGCGTATTTTATATTCAGATAAAGAGCCTACCGAAAAACGGGGGAAGACAACACAACCTTTAACATCTACAGATGCTGATTTTACTGCTGATCATCAATACAACAATTTCCATCGAATTACAAAAAATGAATTAATGATCTAATTAGGGATTTCGACTTACCTAAATGTAAGGCTGAACTGTTAGGTTCAAGACTGCAACAATGGAAACTTCTGAAAGAAAACGTCAGAATTTCTGTGTATTTTAAACGTAGGAAGATCTAGTTCAGTTCTTTAAAATAGAAAGGAGCCTTGTTGCTTGCAATGATATTGATGACCTGATGCAAATACTCAATATTAATCACATTCCCCTGGACTGGCGACTCTTTATAGACTCGTCTAAATTGAGTCTCAAAGCAGTTCTCTTTCACAGTGGCAACACCCTACTTTCTATTCCTGTTGGTCATTCAGTGCATAATAAGGAGTCATATGAGAACATGAAGATTCTGATGGAAGACATTAATTACGATAAATTCAAATGACAAACCTGTGGTAACCTAAAAGTGATTGCCTTACTATTTGGACTACAACAAGTATTCACAAAATATTGCTGCTTCATTTGTGAATGGAACAGCAGAGCTCGGTCTCTTCATTACACAAGAAAGGACTGGCCTGCCAGAAAATCCATGGAACCAGGAATTATGAATGTGGAAAATAAACCACTAGGGAAACTGAGTAAAATCTTGTTGCCATCCATGCATTTAAAGCTTGGTCTGACAAAAAATTCTGTAAAGACCATGAACCAAGAAGAAGGTGCCTTTACTTACTTGCGAGAAAATTTTCCCAGACTAAGTGAAGCAAAATTGAAAGAAAATATTTTAATTGGTCCACAAATACAAGACCTTATCAAGGAAGAATTCTTCGACAAGATTATTCAAGGCGACGAAAAGGCGGTTTGGGACAGTTTTAATTTGTAGTAAAAGGTTTTTTTGGAAAACAGAAGGGTTCAAAATTATGAACAACTTGTAAACAACCTTTTGCAGAGCTACCAGAAATTAGACTGCAACATGTCACTAAAAATACACTTCCTTCACTCGCATTTGGATTTTTCCCAGAGAATTGCGTTGCAGTGAACGACGAACACGGAGATGGTTTCCATCAAGACACTTCTTCAATGGAGAAGAGATATCAAGGGAAATGGAATTGGGCTGTGCTCGCCGACTACTGTTTGACTTTGGTAAAGGATGTCCCTACCTTGCAATACAAGCGACAAGGAAAAAGGGGAAAAAAAAGTTTTTGTGTGTGTTAAGTAATTAACTTACTTGAAAAAGACTGTGCAGATGTTCAATATTATCCCTAAACACAATACGTCTACTAAACACATTCTTTTCTGGTGAATAGTATTTAGTTTTTTATTTAATCCACCGTTTTGTATACTATTTCAACATATTTCATAATATATCATAGTGGTAGCATAATTTTAAAACTATAGCCAGTTATTTTTATGTCCCTTTTCTAACTTCATAGATGCAAACAAATAAATTATAACATATTCATCACAGATACAATTTTTTTTTTGAAATTTGTTGTCCAGTGTTATTAGAAATACACATAAAAAATCAATGGATATTGAAGACTCTGCCGTAAGGGAATGTTTAGAAACAACCCATCTATATTTCTGCAGGCTGTTGTTTGACTGTGATACGGACGTAATAGTTGGATCGTGAAACAGAGAGAAATTATAGCAGCTGTGAAAGTAATTCTTCAATAAACACGAAAATTCCCAGGTAGAACCTGATCTTACAGTGACGTTGCTGCAGGCTGTATGTGAAGTTCTGGTCTAGGCAATAAACGATTGAAGTACCATAAAACAACTTAGTTTTATTTAAGCTAATTGATTATTTTATCTTAGAGTAACAAGAAAGAATGGCTAACTTTACTAATTAGCGCCACACAGTTGAAATGTCAACAGTAAAACTAATACAAATCACAATGTGCTAAACGTATGCCACTCTGTGTACATAACGCAAACTTAAATGTGTAGATCAGACATAAAAACGTACAGATATTCACGCAGACAAATATTTCCTGTGTAGTAACTGGAAACAATACTTGAATGTGAAAGTCACCTGTCAGAAGATCATGAATGTGTACGTTGCACATGAGTTACTACTTTATTCATTCGAGATTGTTATTGAAAATATTACAGGTATTTATTATCTTTTTCCAAGGTAGAAATAAAATGTTTCTCTAACGAAAGTTGCTGCGTAAATATTTTGTGTTATTGTACAGATTAAGTTTGGTTCTAGTATAAAGAGAAATTGCTTATATATAGGCCTAAAATTAAAGAGGAAAGTGAATTAAATTTTCCCTTCGATAATGATCACAACACACAAGATATTACACAAGTAAATAATTGGGCTATATAAATCCAACATACATTCCACAAATCACGTTCCTATATTTTCGTAATTTAATAACACTGAAGTGTGTAAGTACTGTGCTGTTTATAGATGTAAACAATTAACTGCATTACATATCTGTAAGTAAAAAATATGTTCGTAACTTTATGTACCAAACTAAGGAACAAGCGGAGTGGAACAAAAATTGTCTGACGTGACAGTTGAGCTGTGTATTATATATTGTTCTCTCTTCGCCTACAGGCACAGCCGTTCCATTATCGCATGGAGAAGATGGACTATAAAGAGGCGAAAATTGTACAGGGCAACTGAACATAAAAACGGCGTGCCTGTTGTGAGAAGGAATATCAGAACTGTGACAAAATTTGAAAGTAATTTACTACGGAAAACGTTTGTACAAACAGACAAAGAGACATTTTGTCACGCAGTCAAATGTCTACGACAGCCATGATTGTTCCTGTTTTTACATATCTTTTATTAATTTCGTCTACAGCTAAAGGTTCCTTGCAAATTACTAATCATGAATATCCGCTGATGCACTTCACTAAACTCTTAAGCGAAGAAACTTTTACTCCTGGACTTCCACTTGTAGTAGTGCTGCCCTTTGTGTGGGTAGAACAGTCAAATAGTGAGGAAGTGGGATATTTGTTAGAAGAACTGCATGCATCGGGCAGTTGGCCTATCCTAGTGCATAATGCCAGCTACAATATTAAAGGATATATGTACACAGAAATACACCCACATGGTAGTTATATTATACTCATATCAGGACCGTGTAAAGTATGGGAATTACAAGTCTTGCGTTTCTGGCTGCAGCTGAATCATTTGTATCTAGGTGACAGTACGTGGAATCCAAAAGCAAAATTCATTGTCTCAATAATGTCAAATTGCACTCAAATAGAAAATACAAAATTTTCGAGTTTTCTTCTGAAAGAACTTTGGTTTAGAGAAGTTATGAATGCGGTTGTCCTCTTCCTGAAGTCAAAAGAAAACGGTGGCATCTATATGCAAGCAAACACAACTGATTCAGCACAAGGCACGTACTTGGAACTGCACACTTGGTATCCGTATGAGAATTCATACAGATGTAATCCAAATGAAGGCACTGTACCTGTGAAGGTGTTCACATGGCGAAATTCGAAAGATATTAGGAGAAGTGATGTGTTTAGAGGACATAATGTTAAGAATTTTCAAGGATGTCCACTTAAAGTGTATGTAAGAGAACTGATCCCTTTAGTGTATCCGCCTAAACATGTTCGGTATAACGAATCTTACAATCAGACAGTTTACAACAAAGGAATGGAAATTGAAATGTTAAAAGTAATTGGAAACGCACTTAATATGTCATTGGATATAGCGGGATTTCGGGAAGTTCGTAAGAATGGGTCTCATGGAGACAGAACAAATTTGGTAGTACGTAAAGGCGAACCATTTATATTTGTGGGAAGTTCTCCTGGGATAAATTCTGCATTAGACAATTTTAGTGAATATACACGCAGTTACCTCACTGAACGTCTTGTCTGGTACACGCCGTGTGCTGTGAAATATGAAAGGTTGAGTCGTTTCTTCAAAATATTCTCAGTAGACATGTGGATATGTTTTGCTTTGTCTGTAGTCTTGGCTGTTATTACAGTCCGCTACATTTCAAACTACGGACAAAAATCACACTTGCACGAATCCAGTTCTTACAGCAACATTTTCAGTGTCACAACCAATATTATAGCCGTCTCACTGTCAATGTCTGTAAACACACAGCCGCGCTCTACACCGCTACGTCTGTTCTTCTTGTGCTGGGTGTGCTACAGTGTTGTCATCAGCACAGTGTTCCAGGCGTACCTCACTATATTCCTTATCGAACCAGGGTACGAGGAACCAATCAAAACTGTGGAGGAAATGTTAAATTCTGAAATGAGTTTTGGTTTAACTCGTAAGTACAAACATCTGTTTCCCGATAATTCGGACACTGTAGACTCAGCAATTATCAACGGCTCTGTAGAATGCCCTGACGATGATACGTGTTTCATTTGGGCATCTATATATCGAAATATTTCAACTGTTTTAAAGGATTTGCGTGTGGGAACTGACCTTGATAAAGAAAAATTGATAGATGAAAACAACAGACCTTTATTATGTAAACTGGAAGATGGTGTCGTTAGAACAGTCGGCTTTGCCATTTCCGTTAGGAAGAGAAGCCACTTTCTTGAATTGATGAATGACGTCATAGATCGCATAGTTGAAGGAGGAATTTTTATATACATGAAGAATTGGGTTTTTGAGAAAGAAGAAATCCATACAGAGGTTAATATTCATAGTTCTGATGACGAGTACTTTGTTTTCGGTGTCAGTCATCTGCTGCCGGCGTTCTATCTGTTGATGCTGGGATATGTGTTGGCAGTTGTTTGTTTTGTGATTGAAATCATGTGGCACCGTTACAGGTCAAACCGAGTTGAACGGACAAGTACATCTCTCTGTCACAGATAGATATAAATTACACAGTTGTTACGTCCGTCTATGTGAGACTGCATTCGCGTATACATAGTATTTTAAATGTTGTAACTTTGTGAGGATGGGATGGATAGCAAACTAACGTGTGTGTGCAACAATAAATATTTGCACTCTTTATTGTATTCTGATTTCGTTGAAGGTGTAGTAAGTGGAAATATTTTTGCCAGATTTTAATCATAAACTCTTTCGCTGGGTTGGAAGAGGCTGTTTACATTTCATTAACGAAGAGAAAGAGAGAATTCATTGTACGAACCGCTTACAATCGGTCAAACCTCCATGTACATATTATTGGCTAAGTCGATTCCTGTATTGCCCTGTTTCTATTCCGTTATATTTCCTCTTCTATTCCCCTCTCCGCAATTTCGGAACCCCTGTTATCAAAGCTAATGTTAATTAATTAATTAAGTAAGTAAGTAGTTTAATTCAGTATTCCACAGATCCAACGGAATGTATGTGGAATATGACATATTTCCTGCTGAATAATATTTCCTTTCTTACGCGCGTCAGCAAAATTTCGAAAAACGACTGTTGTCTTCTTCATGTGTGCCTTCTACCTTCATGTCCTTCTGTCTATCCGTCCCTGTGGAACAACAGGGCTCCCAATGGACAGATGTACGGAAATTAACTTTTTTGGAGTTTAATAAATTATACCGGGAAATCTGTCTTTTTAAAAAATAGCGTTTATGAGAAAATGTTTAAAATTATGGTAGAGAAAAAAACACAACACAGGTGGCTGTATAATACGACGAATGTGCTTTGCGTTCCAGATGACTGTGGATAAAACAGAGAGTCAGAAGTATAATATTATTGCAATACTACGGCAAGAGTGGTTAAGCGAACGGGCCTCAACATTACATTAAACTACACTGTCACTGTTGTTTCACTACCTCCATATCCCAGCAATAACATCACGTTCCAGCAACCTCGCTGGCCACTTTCCATCCCAACTAACAGTAACAAACCACACAAAACACCCTCCAGAAATAACGGAATTATCTGCTGCCTATCATTTTTGAATGAATGCCATCGAGTCAGATAAAACTACTGTGATAGTCCTAGGCTAAAGACAGCCAATTTACAGCTTTAAGAAAGTCACTGTAGTACCAGACACAACGGTTTGTCAGAAGTGCTGGCCTGTTTCAAAATGCTTACTTATTATGTGGTTCAATCATCTCACCGATATACAGTACAAGATATTAAATAAGTTAAACTGAATTTTTTTTGTTTTATAGCATATTGATATGCAGGATAGTACAGTTTATGGATTTAATTAAAAATCTCTTATAATCTCATATTGTGTACTGTCAAATGATAATTTGATTTATGAAGAAGCAAAGTGGCAAGTTGTGGTAGGAAGCTGTTCCAACAAAACTAAAAATTTTCTCAATTATATCATGAAAAATATGTGCCATATGCCAAAAGCCGCATAATTCATTTACAAACGTCAACACTGCAACAGTCACTTGCTAAGCCCTTCGCAGTAATTCGAATAAATTTGTGCCTTTTTTATCATGGTTTGAATTAGTGAAAAATTGCAAATGGACATGTTAAAACTGATATGTGGGTCATATGCTGCCGGTAGCTATTTATAGCAATAAGAACTGTACTTGGACATGTAAAGAAATGTTTGTCAGAATGGCGTTGACTGATTTAAAAAAAATATATTTATTTGGTTTCGGAAAAAAAGGTTACATAAGATATTAAAGAAAATAAATTAAATGTTACATGTTAAGTGATATGTTGATATACACATTTGTATACGTTAGTGACTTGATAATATAGCGGATTGTAGCACAGTTTATTTATAGTGTACGAATAACCTGAATCAATTTTGTCATGTATGAAACAGTTGTATAAAATAAAGAAATAAATAAACAACAATTTCATGAAATCTTAATGAATAGCGACTGAATTTCTCTTGGAATTAACAATGTCACAAGGTGTCAGTCCTTACAGCTGCATCAGATCGATTAAACATTCAAAATTCACCCCCACCCTTTGAACAATAACCTGTCCGTCATATTTTGGCATATGATTTGATTATTGCTGCTTATTTCAAGATAACATTTAATTTGAAACAGTAGAATTTACTAATGTATTAGAACCTGCCATCAAACTTCAAATTCATTGCGCTTCAACTAGATGGAAAATAAATCTTAATTTTTTAACACTTAATGACGAAAGTAACCAACAATCGATTCGTCGAAATAAAAGGCAAAGAAATAAATAAATTTAGTAAATGAAAGTGGAAATAGGAAAATAAGGAAATTTTATCAGTCAATATTATACAATTACAGAAAGATAATTATAAACGGAATTAATAAATTGTGAATCGAAAAGGGTTTTAAGGCAGCTTCGTAGAGAATCGTGTGTGTCATTTGGTGTGTATTGGTGTGACCTTTGACCACAAACACGCTCTGTAATTTTTGTCAGTCCTGCTGTGAATTATTGTCATTATGCATGTGGCAGTACGAAAGTTACTGTTCGATCAACACATTATGTACCGGTATTCATCGTCACTACCCACGATGCACAATTACCTTCCACCACCCTTAATAATCTCAAATCAACCGCACACTGTTATTGCTGTTCAACAGAAATAAAGGACAGACAACATATCATTCCCTGCCAGTTCACAGTTACATTACACGCAGCACGAGACGCCGAGTTCATAACAGATGGTTAAGTTAATGTTGAAAACATCTGGATCACAGATATGCTAATATACATTTACGGATTGCTGATATACACAGCTGTGTTTCAAGTCGGTATCTTCTTAAAGGAGATCGGTGTGAGAAACAGCTATTTTTTTTTTCAAAATCATACTAAGGATCTACTTCAATCGTGAAGAGGAGAATTTAAAAATATGGAAAGAAAAAGAGAAACAACTTGTTATCAGTCATAAGACACTGATAGTGCATAACTAATACCATCACAGACACAAGTAAGAACAAATACGAGGGTTGGAACTTTAATAGTGGCAACTATTTATTTACAACTGATACAAAATAGATACATGTTTCGAAGTTTTACTGTCCTTCAAT
>Ga0209628_10004588_pt1 | contig 10036 bp, 5 predicted proteins | sample TergutCu122P4_FD_187285 | JGI IMG/M metagenome (GOLD analysis project Ga0209628, IMG submission 187285) | Cubitermes ugandensis P4 segment gut microbial communities from Kakamega Forest, Kenya - Cu122 P4 (SPAdes) (version 2) | ecosystem: Host-associated > Arthropoda: Insects > Digestive system >... | reverse complement strand
CGCATCCCCTACGTCCTAATGCTGGGTTTTTTTTGCGGGCTGGTTTCGCTCTATTTTACGCGCGCTATGATAAAAATTGAGGGCTGGTATCGCAAACTGAAAAAATATCGCTACCGGTTTCTGACAGGGGCTGTTGTATTAAGCGTATTGATATTTCTTTTCCCACCACTTTATGGTGAAGGATATGATACAATCGGCTTTTTATTGGCAGGCGATTTTTCGCATCTGATGGATAACAGCCCCTTTAGCTCTGTTAATAAAGGCTATTGGGTTATCCTTGTTTTTCTACTGCTTATCGTCCTGACTAAAGTGTTTGCTACCGCCGCTACCAACAGCGGAGGCGGATGTGGCGGTATCTTTGCCCCCAGCTTGTATTTAGGTTGCATCGTCGGCTTTATTTTTGCACACACATTTAACTACTTTGATGTGGGGCTATCCGAAAAAAACAGCGCTTTGCTGGGCATGGCCGGTGTGATGGCAGGGGTTATGCACGCACCGCTGACAGGCGTGTTTCTAATAGCAGAACTGACCGGCGGCTTCGACCTGTTTTTGCCTTTGATGATCGTGGTTATCAGCTCGTATGCTACCATGATCTCATTTGAACGTCATAGTATTTATACCATGCGTCTGGCAAAAAAAGGTGAGTTGATAACCCATCACAAAGACCAGGCAGTGCTCACATTATTGAAAATGGAAAGCGTTATCGAAAAGGATTTTGTCAAGGTGAACCCCGAAATGATGCTTGGCGATATTATTAAACAAGCCGTTTCGCAAAGCTCGAGAAACATCTTCCCCGTTGTCGATGATGACGACAAACTATGTGGCATCATTTTGGTTGATGACATCCGTAATATCATGTTCCGGCCTGAGTTATACGACCGTTTTCAGGCTTCCCGATTAATGGTGAAGCCTCCCGCCACCATCGTTAACAACCTGTCGATGGAGAGGATTATGAAACTTTTTGACGACACAAAAGCCTGGAACCTGCCCGTCGTTGATAAAGAAGGTCGTTATATAGGGTTTGTGTCCAAATCAAAAATTTTTAATGCCTATCGCGAGGTACTTGTCGATACGTTTTCGGGCGATTGAGGTGGGATACACTTATTACGTTTTGGCACACCCGCGCGAGTGTTGTAATGTGTTTGTTATTCCTACATATCGGGCAGTTTCCATGGGCTGCGATAAGTCTTGGTCAGATATGCGTTGGCTGACTCATCGTTAGTGAAACGCGCTCCGTCCCAGAACAGCTTTTTGCCGGTTCGATAGGCGACGTTTCCTAAAGCGGAAAACTTGCAGATATGGGCACCTATTTCCATGTTCGCATGGGTATTACGGTCACGCCGTCTGATGCAGTCGATGTGGTTGCGTACATGAAAATCGAGGCCACTGGCTTGACCCTGGGGTGGTTTGTAACTGATTTTTTCGAGGGCAGGGGCGCCGTTTTTGATTTCAGGTATAACTTCCCAACTGCCACGGTCGACGATAAGTCTTCCGTTCTCACCGATGAATGCCACGCCATGTTCGCGACCATAACCTCCGTCGCCAATGCCAATCCCATGTTCCCACAAGATGGTAAAATCGTCAAACTCGAACAGGGTATGTAGCGTGTCGGGTGTTTCGCACGAATCGTCGGGATATCCGAACTTACCGCCCATGGCCATGATTGATTTGGGGGTAGACTTGTTCATACCATAGAGGGCATAATCTAACAGATGGACGCCCCAATCGGTCATCAACCCGCCGGCATAGTCCCAGAACCAGCGGAAGTTGAAGTGGAACCGGTTCTCATTGAACGGTCGTAATGGCGCCGGTCCCAGCCACATATCGTAATCGACGCCTGCGGGCGCATTTGAATCGGGTTTAACAGGGACTGATCCGACCCATCCTAAGTAGGCAAAAACTCTGACGATACGTATTTTACCTAATTTGCCGGAGTGAACATAATCGACGGCAGCCTGCCAATGGGGGTCGCTACGCTGCCATTGTCCTACCTGCACAACAGTATTGTAACGCTGTGCGGCGCGTAACATGACATCGCACTCGGCAATAGTCGTCCCGATAGGTTTTTCAACGTAAACTGCTTTGCCTGCCTGACAAGCCGCTACCATTGGGATACAGTGCCAATGGTCGGGCGTGCCGATAATAACTAAGTCTACCTCTTTGTTGTCGATAAGCAGACGCCAATCTTTGTAGATATGAGCGACTTTCGTCTCCTGCTGTTTTTCGGTCTCGGCTTTACGCCTGTCCAATACCCGCTGGTCGACGTCACATAAAGCGATACACTCACATTCTTTTGTTTTCAAAAAAGCTGTCAGGTCGGAGAAACCCATCCCGTTACAGCCTATCAGTCCGATTTTTATCTTGTCGCTCGGCGCTACTTTTTGCGTCTGGGCATACAACAAGTTAGGGATGGTCGCTAGGCCTGCTCCCGTAAGAAGCGTTTGCTTCAAAAAATCTCTTCTAGTTGCCATGATTGTTATTTTTATTTAGTTCGATAATTACTGAACATTATTTTATCTTTGTTGGATAGCAAGTTAAATAGCTGCGTCAAGGCGGTGGTCGGCGCCTTCGCGTATCAAAGCTATCATTTCGTGTACCGAGAGGCGTGCTGTCATGTCGCTGCCTTCGAGCAGTTGTTCGGCTAAGTCGCGTTTAAGGTGGTGCAGTTGGATAATTTTTTCTTCTATCGTGTTTTCTGCTACCAAACGGTAGATAGTGACAGGGCGTTGTTGGCCGATGCGGTGGGCGCGGTCGGAGGCCTGGTCTTCAACAGCGGGATTCCACCATGGGTCGAGATGTATCACATAATCGGCTGCTGTCAGGTTCAAACCTAACCCGCCGGCTTTGAGGCTGATAAGAAACAGCTCGCCCTTTCCGTTCTGGAAATCGTTGACGCTACACTGACGCTCGGCCTGCGAAGAAGAGCCGTCCAAATATTGGTATGTTATGCCCTGCTTGTCTAAGGCTTGTCGTACAATCGAAAGGTGCGTAACAAACTGGCTAAACACCAGGGCGCGATGGCGGTTGTCTATCAACTCGCCGACAATATCGAGGAAGGTAGTTAGCTTTGTGGAGGGTATCGTGATAGACGGGTCTATCAGCAGCGGATTGCAACTGGCCTGGCGCAGACGGGTTATTTCGGCTACGACCTGCAGGTGTTTGGATTCGTCGGCATGGCTCAGGTTCTCTAAAGCCTGACGGCGCAACGCTTCATAAAAGGCCATCTCTTCGTCCGAGAGTTGTATCTTTTTCACAATCTCGGTTTTAGGTGGCAGTTCTTCGAGCACCTCCGTTTTAGTGCGGCGCAGGATGAAAGGCTTTATCATTTTTTTCAGGTGTTTTCTTGTCAGGCTGTTGTCCGACTTTACAAAGGTGTCCGTAAAATGCTGTAAGCTACCCAATAATCCGGGATTTATGAAGTTAAACAGGTTCCATATCTCGCCTAAGTGGTTTTGGATAGGCGTGCCTGTAAGGGCCATCCGAAAGCCGGCTTTCAGTTGCATCGTCGCTTTGGAGGTCTTGGTGGCGAAGTTTTTGATGACGTGCGCTTCGTCGAGTATGATGGTAGCAAACTCTGTGTCAGCAAAGAGTTTTTCTTCCGACTGTAGCAGACCGTAGCTCGTCACTAACACCTCGCCAGCTTCAAGCGATTGCAGTATATCCTGCCGGCTGATTGTATTATGTTTGAAGGTTTTGAGGCGGAGCGTCGGTGCAAACTTCTCGACTTCGCTAATCCAGTTGCTAACTACCGAGACAGGACAGACCACTAATGCCGCTCCCAATGATGCACGGTGAAGCAGAACGGCTAAGGCCTGAACAGTTTTGCCTAACCCCATATCGTCGGCAAGGCATGCCCCTGCGTTCCAGGCTGCTAAACGCGCCAACCACCGGAATCCATCATCCTGATAGGCGCGCAGCTCCGCTTTTAGTGCGGCAGGAACGGGCACATTTTCAAGGTTTGAAGCGTCAATCTGCCGGCGGAAGTCTTTCCAAACATTATCCGCTTGGACGTTTTCCATCTCGTCGAAAAAATCGCCCAGTCCAACGAAGGCAAACTTATTCAGATGAACGGCTTCTTTATCCTCGCTCGAAAACAGCCTCAGGTTATCTAACTGTTTTTTCAACCTTTCGCTCAGCGCAAGAAATTCGCCCGTACTGAGTTCAATAAAGCGGTTGTGGCTCTTGGTCGTGAGGCGCAGCAGTTGCTGAAGGGTTAGCACCGTTTTTTCGTCTACTTGCAGCTCGCCTTGCAAGTCGAACCAGTTGATGCCGCTTGTTATCTTGAGATTCAGGTTGCTGATGGTTACGTAACCGCGCAGTTTGAACTTTTCGCCTTCCGGCCATTCTACCACGCATATATCCAACCGGTTACCTAATAATTCGAGTAGTGAAAGCGAATCCAATGGGTCGTCAAACGACATCAGTTCGTTGGTTACATTCAAACTTTTAAGACTTTGTATATCGTTTAAAATAATTTGTTCGTTTTCGGCTTCCAACTGAAGGTCGCGTTTCACTTGCCACTGAACGTTTTTTTCGTTGGATATAAGTATTTTACCACCTTTGCCCGGTTTGCAGTAAGGAGGTCTGTCGCCGAAAGGCTTACTGAATAGTTCGGTTTTCAAGCCTTCGCCATAAGGTAACAGTTGCACACGGATGCGCGAATCGGCAGGCAGCTCCGTTACCTTGGCATCCGCCGCCACTAAGTCGGAATGTACAACCATTCCTTCGGCGCTGAACAACCCGAATAACTCCGTCAGCTTGTCCCTGCTGCTTTCGGGTATAATCATCTCCGACTGGTTGATAATGTCGATGATACGTGTTTGATTGGGCGTTAGATTGAACACTTTATAACGGGTATTTGTCTCCTTCTCAATGAAGACAGGTTCGTTGGCTGTTTTCGGATTTGTAACCACAAGATAACCTTTAGAGACCTTATTAACAAATACAATCGGCTGGGCAGCAACGAACTCAACGGGAATATCAATAGAGTTTTCTAAGAAAATGCAGGGATGGCCTATCATCTCAACAAAGACTTTTTTATCAAAAGGGTAGAAATTATTGGGTTGTTTTATCATAAACCTGGCATGTTTTGACATTCGGATGTCTTGTTCTGTAATACCATTTAGATCAAGGCTTAAATATGTCTCCGGCGCGATGAAACGGTTTTTATAACATCCTTTTGCCAGCCGCTTTTGTAAAACAGGTCTCAGCGTTAATGTTTTTGGGTTAAAATAATAAACAATACGCGCTTTATTCTCTATCATTTCTTTATTTTTGGTCGCTGTCTTTGTTTTTATTCCAAACAACAGAAAGAGCGATTTCTCCCATTCCTCTTTTCGCTCGATACGGGCAATAGCCGGAAAATAGTTGAGCTTTCGGTTTAAACCCTGGTATATATCGTTGATTCTTTGGATGTTAAACCATTTGCTGGCTACAAAAGCCGCCTCATATCCCATGAGTAAATTGCCTGCATCCACTGCTTTTTTGATGATGTTGAAAACACGGGCAGCTTTGTTTTCTGCCGGCCGCTCGCCTGCTAAATAATAGATAAGTATGTCAATCAATGTATTAGAACAGATATTGTCTTGCAGGATGCTTTTGACGAGAGTCTCTTTAAAACTAGACAGTCTTTCATCCCTTTCGTTCAATGCTTCTAAAGCGATTGCAGCAAATAGCGAATAGAAATCTATATGGTTGTTTTTAGCTTCGTATTTTACAATTTTTTGGAAGACAGGCAGCGCTATCTTTGAATCCGATAAAAGCAAAACTATCAAATAAAAATAATTCGTTTCGTCATCAAATGGCAAAGGCGACTTAATACCGTTTTTAGATGCCTCTTTGGTAAAATAGGTAAATGAAGCTAAGGATTCGTTTATTTTCCCTTCAAAAAGAAATTTAATTGCTTCATACTCCGTCTCTTGCTCTATATGGGAAAGTAGCTCATTGATTTTACCAGAATAAAACAACTCCATATATTGAAAATTGCTATCATCTAATATGTCCTGGTGGTTCGACAACGATTCTATTTTTTTTATTTTCGCATGGACTTCTGACATTGGTAGAAGATTCTTTATAGATTTTTTTAACATAAAATTGGTAACCTGAACGATGACTTCTCTTGAAATCCTGTTTAGATACTTATCATATTGCTCATCTTCAAGTATAACTGAGTAGTACTCTATAAATCGGATACTATGGAAATTTAATAATGCTTTCTCGGTGGTAGCGTATTTATCAGGCAGATACAATAAAGTAAATAAGCAGTTTCTTAACAATTTGATGGAATAACAATAAAATGTATTTTGACTGCCGCTAATGTTGAATTTCTCAGCCATAGCTGGTGATAAATTGATGGCAGGCAAAATATAAATTAAAAAATCCACTGAAACAGTGTACTGTGAAATGCTTCTATTGGCCTCAAAAAGATTATGTTTAACTGCGTCGTTGATGACTGTGGAAAATTTATAATAATTAATCCGAAGATTGAAAAATTTTTCAATGACATATTGCAGATCGTAGGGAATAGCAAAAATACATTCTAAGGCAGCGGCTTGCAGGATAACCTTATCTTCTTCGGGAAGCGCTTTATAATAATCTATTTGCGAACTGAGCATCATTTTTTTAATGAATAATTTCCTGCAAAGTAAGCACTTTTTCAGAAATTAACCAACCGCCACGGGGACAGGGGAGTTGGCGAAGCAGTTCGAAAATGAGAATGAATTTGTGTGATGAATGGCGGATATTGCTAACAATTGTTTATTAATGGCATTTTTTTTGTAATTTTGTCGCCTGCTTTATTCAATTTAAGATATGACCCTGACAAAAATAAAAATAGAAAACTTTAAGAAGCTGGAATCCATCTCCATTCTACTTGCCTCATCGGTGGTAATTATTGGCCCAAATAATTCGGGTAAATCAACTATCTTTCAGGCGCTTTGTTTATGGGAGATTGGAGTGAAAAATTATATTACTGCCTACCGGAAAGATGACTTGAACAAAAACGGCAATGTCATTATAAACAGAAAGGATTTGTTAAACAGCTCTATTCGATGTTGAAGTAACTGAAAAGTTAAACGTAATTTATGAACTATTGAAATGAAGAAATTTATTTTTCTAACTATTGCTTATTGTCTTGTATTACCTGTTTCTGCGCAGGACTATAGCAATTATTTGCAACTGACGCAGCGCATGCGGACTTTGCGCGACAAACACCCCGATAAGGTGCAACTCAAAAGTTTAGGAAAAACCGAAGGAGGAAAAGAGGTCTGGGTGATAACGCTTGGAAAGGGTGAGACTGAAAAAAAACCCGCAATGGCCATTGTTGGAGGTGTCGATGGGAGGCATCTGCTAGGGGTAGAGGTAGCGATGGGAATAGCCGAAAAGATGCTTTCCCTGCCGGCTATTGATGCTATTCTTGCGGCCAATACATTTTATTATTTCCCTAACGTGCAGCCTGATGCTACCGAGCAGTATTTTGCGCCATTACGATACGAGCGAACCGTCAACGCGCGTTATACAGATAACGACCGGGACGGCAGCTTCAACGAAGACCCGTATGACGACCTCAATAACGACCGGATGATCACAAAGATGCGCGTCGAATCGCCCAAAGGGACATTTATCGAATCGCCCAAAGACCCAAGGGTGATGATACCGGCCGACGCAGCCAAAGGCGAAACAGGTAAATACTTAGTAATGAGTGAGGGGATAGATAATGACAAAGACGTACTTTTCAACGAAGACGGCGGAGGCGGGGTCAATTTTAACCGGAACTTCACGTTTGGATATAAAAATTTCCAGCCCGAATCCGGTGAACATGCCGTATCGGAAGTAGAAAGCCGCGCTGTTGCAGAGTTTCTCTATGACGCATTCAATGTGCATACCGTCATCAGTTTCAGTTTGAACAATAACCTTTCAGAGGCAACAAAGGTCTATATGACTACTAACACAGGCGTCCGTCGCGAACAGGAGAATGCCGGCGATAGCAAGATTTACAGTTTTGTCAATAGCCTTTATACGAAAGCGGTTCCCGGCATGATCAATACAACCGGACAGCCGGCCGAGGGGGGCGAGTTCTATACATGGGCGTATCAGCACTATGGACGGTATTCGTTTGCTACCCCTGCCTGGCAACCCGTTTTAGCCGATGAAAAAGATAAAGAAATCACCGGCAATCCTGAACTTCTTTTTCTCCGGTGGGCAGAGAAAAATGAGGTAAAAGATGTTTTTGTGCCGTGGCTAACTGTCAACCATCCCGATTTCCCTGACAGCAAAGTGGAGGTAGGCGGCATCAAACCCTTTGTGATGTATAATCCGCCCTTCGCTATGGTTCCCAAGATTGTGGACGACCATCTCGCTTTTCTTACCGCTCTGGCCGAAGCAGCGCCGCGCTTCGCGATTCTCGTTTTTAAAAAGGAGGCGTTAGAAAAAGACATCTTCCGCTTAACCTTGACTGTAAAAAATAGCGGAGTGATGCCTACTATTAACCAGATAGGGGAACGTTCTTATTATCTGAAATATGTAACTATCCAACTCAAAATGGCTTCAAAACAAACTCTGTTGCAAGGAAACGCGAAGGTAACTAAGCCCGTTTTAAACGGCGGAGAGACGGCAGAATTCACCTGGTTGGTTCGCGGAAGCGGCAAGATAACGATAGAAGCCGGTTGCACCACAGCCGGATATGCAACAACTGATATTGTCTTATAACTCTTTACTACGAAATCAAAAAAAAAATGCCACGAAATCACGTTCTTCTTTTTCGGTACGGAAAAATGAACACGAAATAAGCTATTTTTTTAATTTTTATTCGTGAAAATTCGTGTATTCGTGGCATATAAAATTTAAATATATGAAGAATTTAAAACTTATTTTTCTCTTTTTAGTAAGCTTTTCGTCCCTGAATATCTCAAGCCAAACGTATAGCGACTTTTATTTCCAGGCCGCCGGTTCGCCGATGAACCCAAAAGTGCCGGTTGCCTGGAACCGGTTTTTCACCAATGCAGGAATAGAAAAATTGTGCCGGGATATAGTCAAAGCCTACCCCGGCTTAGCCAAATTAGAGAGCATCGGCAAGTCGGTCGGCGGTCGCGACATCTGGGTATTGACAATTACAGACTTTAAGAATGGCAACCCTGACCGCAAGTCGGCGATGTGGGTGGACGGCAATATCCACGGCAACGAAATACAGGGCAGTGAGATGTCGCTGTATATAGCCTGGTACCTGACAGAGATGTTTGCAAGCAATAAGTTCATTCAGGAGCTGTTAGCGCAAAAGACTTTTTACATTGCCCCTACTATCAACCCCGACGGCCGTGCCTACTTCACCGAAACGCCGGGCGCATTGCGTTCGGGTATTCTTCCTTTAGATAATGACAGGGATGGCATCGCCGACGAAGACGAAGCACAAGACCTGAACGGCGACGGTTTTATCACCCAGATGCGCATCAAAAATCCTAACGGACAATACATTGTAGACCTCAAATATCCCAACCGCCTGATACCTGCCCCTGAAGGCCAGCAAGGCGAATACGACTTGTTAGGCTATGAAGGAATAGACAACGACGGCGACGGGTATATCAACGAAGACGGTATCGGCGGCTATGACCCCAACCGCGATTGGGGCTTCAACTGGCAGCCCAATTTTATCCAGAGCGGGGCATTGAAATACCCGTTCTCCCTGCCCGAATCAAGGGCGGTACGCGATTTCATCATGTCGCACAACAACATTGCCGGTGCGCAGAGCTTCCATAACTCCGGCGGACAAATGTTAAGTCCACCGGGAGCCGAAGGCGACAGAGATAAGTTAAGTCGCGCCGATGTTGCCGTTTACGAAGCTATCGGCAAAAAAGGAGAAGAGATAATCCCAGACTATTCTTTCTATGTGCTGTACAGAGATTTGTACACCGTTTATGGCGGGGAAATCGATTGGACAGCCTTTGGGCGCGGTATCTTTACCTTCTCCAACGAACTATGGTCGGCGGCATTGATGTACCGGAACAAATACAAAGGCGATCCGATGGCTATGGCATACGAGTTT
>Ga0209628_10004586_pt1 | contig 10038 bp, 8 predicted proteins | sample TergutCu122P4_FD_187285 | JGI IMG/M metagenome (GOLD analysis project Ga0209628, IMG submission 187285) | Cubitermes ugandensis P4 segment gut microbial communities from Kakamega Forest, Kenya - Cu122 P4 (SPAdes) (version 2) | ecosystem: Host-associated > Arthropoda: Insects > Digestive system >... | reverse complement strand
GAATAAAGACAGGCGAGAATCGTTCTCCGAAGCGTCGTAATACGCTGTCGAGTGTAAAATGTACAGAAACCTCAAACAGTTCGCAGGGTTGGCCAGTGTTTCTGTGAAGTTTGGGGCTTGTTACGTTTGGTTGAGTCACGGCTGCGCAAACAGAGCGGTGAATTTTCGTCCAGTTAGGTACAATTTTGGCCGTGGTTCGCTGATCGCTGTAGCTAACAGGTAAAGACAATGTAGGGTGCTCCCTGACCGCGGCTGGCAGGCATACACGAGAAAGAGAACTATAACTACACCCATTCTTATCCTCAGAATGAGTTGGAGTTGAGCGGTTAATTTCTTGCCACGGGCAATGTACCCCCTAGGGGGAAAAAAACGCGGTACCTTTTGAATAGTAGGCTGGATGTCCTCCATTGTCGGTCTGGATTTTTTTGGAGAAAAGAAAAGTCTCTTGTCCACGTTGGAATCGAACCCCGGATCGTCCAGCCCATAGCCTAAGCGCAATACCGGCACCTTGTAAATGTTGCTGTGTTGTCGCGTGCTATCACGAGTGGCTGGGAGGGAGATTACAGCAGTAACTGGGGGTGAGAGACACGTATGCCTCAATCGGTGTTGCGGTCTCTCCTTTGTCGAAGAAAGTTACACTGTTTCTTAATGAGTAAAAGCGTAATTCAAGGGTAAGATATTCATGAAAACCTAGACTGATCAGTTGAAGGAAGAGAAGAAGGAAGACACTGCTATAAGATTTGAAATGGTGAGCAAATCATGCAGCATGCATGGGTTGTGAGATACAAAAATTTTAGTCGGAGATTTTTTAAGGAAATGATTTCTTGGGTGTAAATGGGAGTTGATTGTTGTCAACGTCGTCGTCGTCGTCGTCGTCGTCGTCGTCGTCATCATCATCATCATCATCATCATCGTCACCACCGCTACCATCATCACTGACCACAAGGCTGTTAGGACTGTCAGCGTTCCCCAGGAACAATTACACGAACTAATGTTTCTGTTTCTCTGAAGGTCTTCCTTCTTGTGCTGTTTCTTGTTGTTGCCAGTCCAGTGTTCGATTTGTTATCATTCTTGTCACGCTTTGTAAGTAATTTTGTTGACGCTATTTTGCTCTTTGTGGTAGCGTGTAGGCATGCACGTTACAGCTGAAGTGTGCAATTGCGACATTTCGCGGTACGCCATACGTAGATTCGGTGGCGTATCTAGGCGTATTTGACACCTGGGGTGAATGAAGGAAACCTTTTCTCTTCATTTAAAATATCCATTTTAACTCCCCCTGCACAATACCGACGGGGGCGGCCGTATGACTCGTAGCCCCCTAGATACGCCACTGATAAAAATTCGGTGATAAATTACTCTCCATTAACAATTTATTGCATTTGCATGGATAATTACTATAGTAATAACTTTACTTAAATATATGGCAGTGTGTTAATGTAATTCAACTCTGTTATTATTATTGTTATTAACTAGTAAAAATAAATTAAGTACATTAAATTAATGCATTAAATAAATAAATCTGTTTAATGAATAATTTATGTAAATAAATAAATTAGATTAATTAAGTACAAATAATTTAATTGAATGAAATGAACATAGTAAGTACATTAATTAATTAAACAAATTAAATAGGTTAAGCGCATAAAATCAATACAGTAATTATATAAGTGGCCGATACGTGCCTTCTGGGGAGTAGGTCTGCAGCATCTCAATCGCTGGGATCGCGGGTTCGAATCCTGCTGAGGGTATGGTTGTTCGCCTGTCGTGTTTCTTGTGTGTTGTGCAGGTAGCGGCCGCTGCAACGAACTGATCAGCCGTTCAGAGGAGTCCTACCCGGTGTTTTTATCTAACTGTGTGTGATCTAGAAACCTCAACAATAAAACGGCCTGGTCCGGAGTTGGGATGTAGCGCCTCAGAAAAAACATATATACAGTGCATATAAATAATGTAAAGTAAATAAATAAACTAATTAAATAAATTAAAGGAGTAAATTAATTTGACACACACACTTATTAAATGAATGGTTAAATTATTGATTAATGAAATAAACTGGAAAATGAGCATACAGCTCAATCAATCATAGATCCTAATTAATTTATTCTATTAACTGAAATAAAGAATTAAATTCAATAAAATAATTAATTAAATTAATTAATTATTTATTAAGTAAGGAATTAAATAATTCACTCTAGTAAGTAAATTAAATTAATAGATTTAAAAATTAATTCAATTAACAAATTAATTAGCCAATGTAACTGATTCAATAAATTGGTAATTTAAATAATGTACTGACTAATTAAAGCAAAACACTAAAGCAAATAAAAAATAAAATATTAAATTTATGAAGGAAATGAAAAAATAAATGATAATTAAATAAATAGATAAATGACGAAATAAATAAATTTGTAAATGGAATAAGTAAATGAAACGTATACAGTAATGAAATAAATACATTTACCATTTAAATTAAATGATTTAAATAAATTAAGTAGGTATATTAATGATGAAATTGAATTAATTAAATACGCAAATAAATAATTTAATTTAAAAATTAATTAAAGAAATAAATTAAAAACAAATAAGTTAAATATTTAACAAATAAATTTCTAAACTGAGTAAATGATTTGAGTAAATAAATAAATTGAATGACAAAATAAATATAAATCGATTAATGGTATAAATTAATTGTACAGGGAATGTATATTTATACACAAACAAATTAATTAAATACGCAAATATAATAAATAAAACATACATATATAAATTGCTAAAATAACTGACCTAACGTAACGTAACATAAGGTAATCTTACCTATTCTTACCTAAGAAAACGTAACGCAACTTGACCTAACATAACTTGACATAACGTAAAATAACTTAAACCAACCTAACCGAACGTAACATAACCTGTAGAGTGATACGTGAATTTAGTGCGGTGTTATTGCTTCGATGTTTCAGGTGTTCAGGTGTGTTAGGAGATTAATAGATTAATTAATGAAATTAATAACACAGGAAAGTTAAATTTAATATATAGTTAATTAAATAAACTGAGTGTATTAAGTGAGAGAATTAAATAAGCAATTAATATTTTAAGTATACAAATATACTTAATTAACTCAATTGATAACTTTATTTAGTAAGTAAACAAAACAAATTAATGAAGTAAGTAAATTGAAAAATGATATTAATTTCTATAATGTGTTTATTCAAAGCCTTAATCATTTCACGTAAGAAGTTACAGACATGGCAATACCATATGGACTCTGACCGTCAGACGATAAAAATGTCACGATGGACTGTGCTCCCTGGGTGTAGGGTGTGGTCTGCAAGCGTTAGTTCGGGCAGGTTTGTTTCTCATAAGTCTATATTGACTTTTAATAGAAAAAATGAAATCATCTCTTGTTTGTTACGTGACCTACATTCATAATATTCATAATTCTGCCTCAATTTAGGGTCAGGATGTGTCCATATATAGAAATCTTTGTTTCCTCTAAGCTTAACTGGCCGTGCACTGTCAGCGTGAGACCAGAAAGGCGATATTGCTTCTGGAATGACTCATGACAATGTTGTAATTGTTCCGTGCCGATAGATGGATGGACTGACTGACACGACCAGGCTAGTAGCTGCTATTCGCTTTGCGTAGGCTCCTAAAATGAGCAATGACAGCAGACATTTTTAGGTGGTCGGCGATTAGGTTTGTAGAAGTTCCGGTTGTACAGCTGCAGGTGAAATATCAGAGTGACCCGGGATAGTTCGGTCAGTATAGTGACAAAGCTACAGGTTAGATGGCCGGGGGACTGGTATTCAGTTCCCGGCAGTGGCAGATAATTTTCTAGAATATGACATACTGGGCTGTGACGACGTTCGGTTTGGCAGACGGATTCCAGCATTTAGGAGGAACCTACTGTCTCCTTCTTCAGGTCGGCCCTGTCCAATGGGTATCGGTGGTTCTCATGCGGCGGGGATGTGACGTTGACCACTCACCATCATCTTAGAGACGAGGTTAAGAACAGGTGGAGCTATGTCACCACTCATTCATATACCTTCTTTGCGTGGTGCCTAACGAGGTCGGAAGGCAATTTTACCTTCATAACAGTAGAGTGTACCAGTTTATGATACAGCTTGTTTTTAACATGGCGCAACAACCCTAGTGGGCCAAGGCCTCCTCATTGTCGTGGATTCATGATCACACTCAAACACACTACACTCGGTAGGGCTCATCTGGATGAGTGATCAGCCCGCCGCAGAGACCTCTACCTGCCAACACACAACACTCACAAGAGACAGACATCCATGCCTCCGGCGGGATTCGAACCCGCAATGCCAGCAAGCGAGCAGCCGCAGACCCACACCTTAGACTGCGCGGCCACTGGGATCGACTGTGATGCATCTGAGTGCAGTGTATTTAATTTTAAGACCTCACTCTGTTGTGGTGACAAGTATCATAGTTATCATCATCATTGCCATCATCACCACACCCACCACTGAGGTTTGTTACGATGCAGGTAGTAAGCCGTCATTTTTTATTTGGATGAACTAGCCCACCCATAATTTGGGGCAGAAGTCGGAAATTATTTTTCATTTCCGGGACGAATGGGGCTGTGACGAGAACTTCTTCTGAATGAGTAGTTTCATTATTGAGGTGCTTTGTTATGAACGAGACAGGCAATGTACGTATAAACGAAACAATGGGGCGCGTTCTCGTAACCGTTCTTGCCGTGGAAAAGCAATAAGTATTACATATTATGATTATGTGTTTGTAACCTTAGTTATCCACTATGCGAAACGCATGCTCCGTATCGCCATCTGTGGCCTATCTGGCTGTACAATATTTTCCACATAATTTCATCTACGTCACAATTTTCGGGGAAAAAAAGTTATTGAACAGAAAATGCGTGTTTTGATTTTCTCTATAACTTTTTTTTATGGAACATTCCTCATTTTAATAAGAACTGAGAGAGATCATAAATGCTCATAGGTATTCATGTAAAGTACCCGTTATTCTTGTCAGATTTTAATGAAACTTGAATTCTCTGGACAGATTTGCGAGAAATATTCAAATATCAAATTTAATGAGAATCCGTCCAGTGGAAGCCGAGTTGTTCCATGCGGACGGAAAGACATGACGAAGCTAATAGTCGCTTTTCGCAGTTTTGCGACCGCGCATAATAAAATGAGTATTTTCATTGCTGCCGTACTTATTTTAAAAAATTCGAGCTACTGACGGTGCAGTCTTTTGTCTGCAACGACGTTACAAGAAGCGTCATGGTGGTATCAAGATTAGGCCCTCTGTTTTCTGGGATGTGACTCCGTACGATTAATTGTGTCAGACTTTCGAAGGAAGACCTTGCCTCAATTTTCAACATACTGTGAAAATAGAGGCTCGTCATAAATATTGTTACGCATCTATCAATATTCACGGAGTAATATGCCAGAAAATAATGGCCCTAAAGAAGAGTCGGTGTCTCTCTCTGTGTTTAGAACCTATGCTTCCTAATGCTGGCGTATTCGCCAGACTCCGGTTGGCGTTCAGTGATCTTTGTACTTTCGTATTGGCTGATGACATCAGCATCCAAATATTAAAGTTGGGTAAGCCAGTTCAACATCGCATTTATAGCTGACGTGCTTCCCTGCCTAGTACTAAACACATGGCTACTATAAAAATCTGTTTCGACTCATGATATTGGACTTATTTACCCGAGTTTAATATTTGGATTCTGATGTCATCTACTACTATACAGGGGCCTTATTTTATCTTACAGCTATCGTTTTTCACTTCCTGCTACTACTGCGCCGCGCTTGTGGCAGTTGGATGGGTGGGCAACGTTGATAGCATAAACCAGCCGAAAGGAAATATTATCAGATAGTTGACAGATAAAATAATGAGTGTGTAGCATAAGGGTTATGTGTTTGAGACAGGAAAGGACATGTGCTAGCATAGGCCTAAAACCTCAGACAGTAGCTATCTGTGTGAACTGTGTGACCATCTCCATGGAGAAGCTAACATTTCCTCACCTAGTCAAGAAATTCTGTGCATTTTGTGGAACCCGACGGTTCATTACCGTGCTCACAAGAGCCTGCCACTTTTTCAGTCGATATTCTTCCACCCTGTTCCCGGAGATTCAGTCTAATTACTCTCCAATTTACGCCTAGGTCTTACAAGAGGTGTTTTGTTTTCCGAAGAAAATTTAGTTTGATTTCTTATTCTTCAAGAGCCGAGATAGCTCAGTCAGTATGGTGACTAGGCTACGTGCTTGGATTACTCGGGAATCAGGCTTCGGTACTTGGCTGGGACAAAGCTTCCTCTATTCTCCAAACATCCATACTGGTTCTGACCACTCACCTCCATTTAGTGTCCGGGGATAATGTATGGAGCTATAACTCAGTTACATTGTATGTCTTCGTGGTATCGTGCTGAATAAAGCACAGGGAAAGCTTTGAAAGTTTTGTTTTAACTATGGGCTTTCTAATCCGTCTTAAATTCCGTACTGTTGCGGTATGCATACACGACAGAAGCTGCGCATAATAAACCTCAACTTGTGTAAGCCAGCTGGCATCGTTTGGACACCCTACTCGTATGTGGCACACATTACTTAGTCTAGAAATAGCTTGCGTGATATAAACTGGAAGCTGGCTCTCGACTGATTTATTTGCTTGTTTTCATGTCAATCTTCCAGAGTAAACTCTGATTGTTATAATTTCAGACAGTTCACATCTTTTATTCATCACATTCCAAAAATACATTCCTCAGCCCAAAATTGGAAACCCAACCCCTTTGCTAAGGCGTGCAGGAGTCCTTCATTCATTCGGTTTAACGGGGTCGTTTCCGTCTTTGTAACTGCGAAAGAAATTTAAGGGCAGCAACAATATTGGGGAACATTACATAAGGATGTGACACCATGTATTTTGGTACAGTGATACCAACTTTTTGGAGGAACCTGAAGTTTCCAATTTTTATTAACTCTTCCACCCTGAATACAGAGGCATGTTCTCCGAAGTTCGTAACAATCTGCCGAAACATACTGCATCGTTACCCACACAATTGCCGTCATTCTCTAGGCTGTCTTACGACAGGTCCAAAGCCTCTTCCAAAGCGAGTTCTCCACCGAGGCCTGTAATGGCGTTGCTTTACCTTATTGTTTCCTCAAGGTCATCCAGTAGCTGCCTACGTCTTCTTCCTTGTCTTCCCATTACTTCTATCTTTCCTTAGATAACGTGTTTTAGAAGGCAGTTCCTGTGTAAGATCCATCACACTCCTCTTCCAGTAGGGATTCTGTTTAATGTTTTGGTAATAAGGGATAAGGGACAAGATGTATAATCCTGTTTCTAACATGATTCGAACCTACAGCCCTAGGAAATAACATCGACACGCCAAGGCCCAAGGTCATTTGCTTATTATGACAAGGCATGGCAAATTTTCCTTTGGACTTGGAACCAGAAAATTTTTCGCCATTTGGGGGGTGACTGTTCTGCATTTATCAGTCTGCACACAAGCCAAGCTTAGTGTCGCTGGAAGGCACTACAGATGAAAGTTCCACAAGCATTCACTGTAATACATACATTTGCAAATAACAGCTAGACAAAAATTTTTGTGTTTAGACCTTTTGATGCCATTATTTCACACAACCACTAGAGCTGGAATTTTCAGGAAAGCAAAACTGGGCACAAAGCAAAATAATTATGCTAGAAGATAATACGTGCTAGTTTGCTTGTTTGTTTTACTGGTGTTACAACCCATTGTGGTTGCACTTTCACAGCCCGGTAGCGGGCTTTAGCCTCCTCGTTTTCGAGGTTTCTTGATCACACACGACGTGCCACAGTTGGTAGGACTCCTCTGGATGAGTGATAATAGGTGTTAGTACATATCTTTCTACCATGGAGACATGGTGCCTGGGATTTGTTGATGTCTGTGTTAGGAAATGCATTCATCAAAGCAGTTGTTCTTTTAGCAAGTGGTCATTACACCTCAGCAGACATGGTATGCCACCCAGCATACAAGAAAGTTTTAAAAAATAAAGTTACAATCACTGCGATGTTGAGAAATTTATTTTGACTTCAATGTCTGCATGGCACAAGCATAGCAGGTGGTACACACAAGACCTCCCCATCACTTTTCTCAGCTTATTTTTTGAAACTCCTTAGTACTTTATTGCTGCAAACTTTACAAGAAAGGTACTTGAACTGTGTAAGTTATAACAACTGTCATGCATGAAAGTGCATCACTTCCTGTCGAAGGAGCCCTACCAATTAGGGCTTTTTATGTTAACAACCTTTACATTGAGAACCGTGCTCCTCTGGACCTTGAAGACGGGACCAATAGGTTGTCCGGACACCTAGGTAAGAAATTACTGCTACTTGGTGCATAATATCCCAGAAGACCGCAGCTCTTATCTACTTCTCAGCAGAAGACTGAAATCATGCAAACTTTATGTTGTGTAACTTTTCCAGTACAACTAAAGTATGTTTACTAGATGCACATCTTTTGACTACTCATCCATCCCAAGGGGTATCGTATCTCAAATCCAACACCTGGTTTTACAATGCACGATCTATTCGCAGTATTCTGCCAGCTATGCTCAACAAGCATGTAGTATTCATGTAACCTAAAGTTATGGTCGTCCTGATGTAACTCATTGACAAATTTTTCTAAAATGCACCAGGATCAAACTTTGGAAAAATCTGTTTAATGCTTCCAGTCTCGGCACAGAAACAAGTATGGTGAAGCCAACAGACATAATATTGTGGTGTAAAGGCAGTACAAAGAAATGATTATGTAACGAATGAGGTTCTCACATAGCAGGAATGGAGCATATGAAATTGTAGCCAATAAAGGTGAAGATAAAGTACAACTTTGGAGACCTTAATATACATGGTGTTATACTGAAATTAATGTACAAGCAATAGGATGTGACGATGTGGACTAAGTGAAACCAGTATGGAATATGATCTAGCAGGAGGCTTCTGTAAAGATGGTAATGAACCTTTCACTTCCATAAAAGGGTCAGAATATCTTGACCACTTGTGTGAATACAAGCTGCCCAAGAGAAATAATGCTCCATAGAGTTTATTAACATGTTTAAGCAAAATTATTTACCTGTATATGTAACTCTGCCCCAGATTTACTTGTGGATACTGCACAGCTTTAAAATTATGTCAGTGGGTTACACACAGAGCCAGAATTGATCACAATTCAGATTTCCAAAACTTAATTTGGTATCTGGTGTATCTACGGTATTGTTTATGGTACATTTAGGCTCCTTCTGAAAATGTTGTTCATGAGGACTGTAATATTCCTGAACCATCTCAACAATTCTCATTCAAAGTAAACAGTTAAATATTATTACACATGTCTGTTGAGCGTTTCATTTTCTGAACTGCACGTTGATTTCATTCATGTCTGTATGAAGAACCTAAAAGGTGACAGAACATGAATTTGGACACTTGCTTGATTAAGACTGCCACTTTGCGGGGGAGATCTAAATAAAATTTTATATTAATCTTATTAGGAATTTGGATAATAACTTGGATAATGGCTGGATGATTTGGAGTTTGATTCAAGAGATTTTTTCTCTTCTACAAAATCATTGGGACTGGTTCTGGAACCCACTCAGCTCCACCATACAGTGAGCATCAGGGGTATAATGTGTTCAGGGTGTGATTTTGACAACTCATCTCCCTCTACTGGAAAGTTTAAGAAGTAGTGGAGCTACACCACTCTTCCCTTTTATGTTCTCATGGTGCGCACTGGGGCAGTTCTATCTTGTACATGAATCTTATCAAATATATGCCGAACTGAAAAATACAGGGTTATTCATAAGTCCCTCCGGAACTTCCGAACTCGACTGCGCAACAACCATGAAAGACAGGGCAGAAAGGAGCATATCAATAGGTAGAGGATCTGTCAAAGTTTTTTTTTTGTACTAGGGGCCTTGGCGTACTTGCAGGTTCCACCGCTAGGGGGTAGTCGTGACGAAAAATGGCATGCACAGTGAATAAGAAAGCATTATATGTCTTGGAATTTGCCAAAACTGAGTCAATT
>Ga0209628_10004585_pt1 | contig 10039 bp, 6 predicted proteins | sample TergutCu122P4_FD_187285 | JGI IMG/M metagenome (GOLD analysis project Ga0209628, IMG submission 187285) | Cubitermes ugandensis P4 segment gut microbial communities from Kakamega Forest, Kenya - Cu122 P4 (SPAdes) (version 2) | ecosystem: Host-associated > Arthropoda: Insects > Digestive system >... | reverse complement strand
GTGGAAGAATCATGAACTGTTAATAACGTCAGCGTTAATCAATATAGTCGTGACGTACAGACGTATAGTAGCTACAAGAATCGATAGTTTATACTTCGCTTCTGTCTTCGGCAATCCGCCTCCTGTAACTCTGCATGTCTGTCACAAGCCATGTCACAACAACTCCGTACTAGCAATATGTCCGTAAGCGAAGGGACTGTAATATTTAGAGCATATATGGAATGGCCATTGGCACTTCGATATCCTCTGATGTGGGTGACGGAGTGACAGTCGATTCGCAGTACAGATACTTCCCACCTTACACAACTTCCAGTTACGAAATTTCAGACTCACGCATTTTTTTAAAATGAAAGTGAAGAAAAGGACATTTTTTAAACGTGCCGAATTCTTTCTTGCGGGAATGAGAACGCAGTGAGACGAAGGTGGCCGAAGAATACTGCTCGGCGATTACATCAGCGGCGGTGCGGGCATGGTGCGGCCTGTAGATTCCAGTGTGTCGGAATTTGGTTTCCAGCTGGACTCCACTGTAGCATACATGACTATGTCTGCCCTTATGTATACTCAATTCCAACTTACGCAAAATTCGACTTACATCGGACCAACCGGAAGGTAACTACTACGCAACTCGGGAAGTGTCTGTAATTTATTACTTCTTTACTGACAGTTGCAAAGTACTGGGAACTATACGATTTATAAACACAAAATCTGTCCATTACCCAGGAGTTCTAAATTTTAAAATTTTGTTCAGCTGACCCATTCATAAAAGACTTACGTCATAAATAAGGTTCAGAAAGACTTGTAAAAACATTACTGAACATTCATTACTTACAGCAGGTTTTGTGAGGACTTGTGTCAAAGAAATGTCACGGAATATGTTTTCACACAAAAAAAATCGCAGTGCAATTTGTAATCTAATGACCTTTTTCGAACTTATTCTATCGGCAGATTTATAAGGTTCATTCATCTTGTATCCTGTCTTACGACAAGTCCATTGCCTCTTCCAAAGCCAGTTCTCCATAAAGTGCGATCTTGTCCTTCATCTTTCAACTTCCGGTACTCTCTCCTTTCCTTAAGATCATATATTAGTTTCTTACGTCTTCTTCCTCACCTCTCCGTCACTAATATCTTTCATTTTATCTTCTATTCAATAACGTGTTTTATACGACAGCTCCTACGCAAGATGTCACCAATCCAGTTAGTCTTCATTCGTTTTATTGTAGGTTGGATGTTTCTTTCCTCCTTGACTATTTGATTTTTCATTCGATCGGTCAAATTGATCTTGTCCATCCTTATCCAGCACCACATTTTGGAATATTCCAGCTATTTCTGACCTACTTTTCGAAGTGTCAAAGTTACGGCACTGTATAAAGCTATGTTCCAGATGTAGCACCTTACTAGTTTCTTCCTTAAATTTAAGTAAAATTTGCTGATGAAAAGTTCCTTCTCCCTGTGGAATGCTGCATTTGCCATGGCAGTCCCGGATTTAATTTCACGTATAGACCTTGCATCATTTGTTATCATGCCACGCAAGTACATTTGAAATATTCCACATTTTCCAGTTGTTTTCAATGTATCATAATCTGAACAGGGTATATTTGCTTTGAAATTCCCTCTATCTTAGTTTTTTCCACTTTCATTTCCATTCCCTAACAATGTCCAATTACAAATAGTCTGTCATTCCCTGTATCACCGTTTCTTCTTTAGCAAACAGTGTGAAGTTATCTGCGTATTTCACAGTACGAATTACTTGTCCTACTATTTTGAAGTCTCCAAACCCTTCAAAAGCATTAGTATTAAGTTACTCGCTCTATAAGTTGAACAGAATCGATGACAAACAGCATCCTGTTCTAACGCATCTTCCAGTCTTCACACATCTTTCATGCCCTTAGTCCAGTCGTGTTTAACACTCTGATCCATTTCAGTTTGCTGATCAATGTCCTGCCGCTCCAGTCAATACCAGTTTCGTTTAGGATCTGCAGTAATTTGGCTGTTTACACGGTCAAATATCTTCTGTCAGTCTATCAATCAAACACGCTATTCTTCATTTATGACCATCGTTCGTTCTAATATTGTTCTCAGCATTCCAACTGCATCTCTAGTTCCATATTCTCTTCTAAATCTAAGCTAATTTTCTAACAGTACGTCCTCCATTTTCTTTTCAATCCTTCTTCTACGAATTCTCAATACTATCTTCACTACACGAGCCAAGAGGCTGGCTGTGCGATGGTAGCTGCAATTCATACGGTATACCCTATAAATTAACAGTATTTTACATTTTTCCTGAAAATATAAGCGACCCCGAACTTAGCAAAGCCGATACCAGTGATAGCGCGGTCCCAGGCGTGGGTCTGCGGCTGCACACTTGCTGGGGTGGCGGTTTCGAATCCCACCGGAGTCATGGATGTCTGTCTTTTGTGAGTATTGTGCTTTGTCAGGTAGGGCCTCTCCGCCGGTCTCACCACTCGTCCAGAAGATTCCTAGCGAGTGTGGGGCGTCTGAGTGTAATTGTGAAGCTTCGATAATGAGAAGGCCCGGCCCTACTACAGGCTGTTACGCCATGAAAAAAAAAACTTTGCAAAATGCACTAACGTCATTATCTTCATTACTGTTACATCTGTATTCCAATGAAGTGCGCAGACTCGACTCTGTGCTCTCAGCGTCACTGAGCGCATGAAGACACTTTTTCAACACCGCTGTAGACAGAACATCAATCTTCTACCGACCGCATGCTACATACACTACAAATAAAATACAGACTAAACAGTAGAACGTAGGGTGGTTTCAGGATAATTGGTGCCTCACTGGCTCTCTGTTTTGGATTATCCTTCGGCTGATTTTTGCTCGAGAAATTTATTTCGGTGTTCGTTGTTGGCGGATTGGTTTCGGCAATCTGTATGAATATACGCAGAACTACGTCAAAATTTCTTAAATCTTTGGCGAAGCCATTGCATTGTTTCAAGACCAACTTTCCCAAAATTTTGAAGTATGAGAACCCCATCTTAAACTTTATAAAAAATTAGCTGGGCTCCCAAATATTATACTAATAAATGTAGTTCTAGGTCCGATAAGTAATAAAATAAACAATGTTATAAATATTTTATCTTAGAACCTTTGTAAATGAATTCGTACTTCATTCGTAACTACAACTAAAGCAACAATGATGGCGATGTTGGTGATACTGATACTAGTAGTAGTAGTAGTAGTAGTAGTAGTAGTAGTAGTAGTAGTAGTAGTAGTAGTAGTAGTAGTAGCAGCAGTAGCAGTAGTAGTAGTAGTAGTATTATCAGTAGTAGTAGTAGCAGTATTAGTAGTAGTAAAGGCAGAAGAATCCAAGTTCTGACAAAAGAACAAGACTTGCTGCGAAATTATGTGACTTCTTGAGGCCCATGCAACAAGGTCGTGGCTCCACTAGTAAAATCATGTGGCCTCACGGGGTACCGCGGTTTGCTGATTGGTAAACAGGGCTTTAGACTATATTTAAACTGGATGTTACATAAACTGGGTTCACTTCTGGCTTTTACTCACTTCAACTGTTATCGCTTTTAGTATCTACAACTAGCAAGAGCTGAGCACTATTAATTATGCAGGTCCGTCTTCTTGTCAATAAACCTTTACTTCTAGAAGCGTAGTCTTCAGCGGCACAGCTGTAAAACCTGCGATCTCCCAAAAGCGTATTTATCCCTTCTGTCACCCCCCAATACCAGAATACCAAACGAAGGCGGCATACGTCTTGCGTTTGAGTCAAGGGAATTCATATTACTTCACTTCTGTTAAGGCAGTCTTCAATTTGGATTTAACTGTTAATCACACTGACGAACAATAAACATTTTAACTCGCCAGTCTATCGATTCACGCATAACGTTTCAGTAATTTTTTTCTTATTCTCTCCTCTAATTCATTTTCTTCTCATTCTGCCTGATTCTGTCCTAAGCCTGAGACTGAACACCCTACCCAGCCAACGGCAATTTAGTAAACACAAACAACACTAAATATTTTTAATATTTTGCATCTGCCGTGTATTATTTCACTGTTCATTAGACTCCAACAAAATACACTTGTTAGGCCATATATACAATTTAATACTTCACATTAAAATTTATGAAACATGTTTGGACGCTGATTTAGCCATCGTGAGGGAGATACAATTGCATCCTCGTGATAAATAATAATAATAAGACGCTTTATAGGCCGGGAAATTTCAGGTGCAGTTAAATGAAATGTCCCGGCACACGTCGTCGGGGTACACAAGGTGAGTGCTGTTGTAGCTCTACTCTTTCTTAGTTTGCACTACATCGAGGGATCAGCCTCACCTCCCGGCCACTTAACGTTCCTGAGAAAGAGCCGCCAGTACCAAGTGTGGGCTGAAGAGCCTTTGTGGAATATCTGAGAAGAAAAAGACCTTTACTCTGCCGGAATTCCAACCCCATAAGCCTCAGACTCTAGTCTAATATGTACACAAACTTCTAATGCAAATCAGATGGCGTGTTAGCTTGGTTCGTTCATGCTTTAGTGTCCTTAGAATAAAATTTTAGAGAGGAAGAGGACAGGCTAAACAAACAGGTTCAAAATTTAAACATTGAGGTATCAGGGTCTGTTTTACGCCTGGGGTGTGTTTAACTTCCATTTCAATATCACAGTATGCTATGTAGATGGCATAATTTTGAAGAATCTGTAACACTCAAATCCTACAAGTAAATCCATTGTTAAAAGCAGCAGGCAGTACGCATGTTATGTCAGCACGTGTCACCTGCAACACAGTTCACATACTATGGATAATACCAGACTCATTACAATCCTGACACCTGGTATTCCCTCAATGCCATTTGCGGTGTGCCCGCCAGCTCGGGAATGTTCACTACTCAAAGCTCTAACTAAAATCAACACAACTGCAGCTCTGCACGAAGTCTGCAGCACTTGCACTGAAGTGGTATGTTAATTTTAAAGCATTTGTTCATTTTATACGAAGTTCTGATTAGAAAATACAGAATTTTTATATTTATTTCCAATTATACGAGGGGGTGCTGATAAGTCCTTAGCCCGAAATACTTCCCGATGTCGTAGGACGGAATGGATATTGTCGTTGCAAAGAGGGGTCTATTCATGTGCCGAATTGCAAGTCTTTTCTTGTTACAGAGGCTGCAAGGAAGCATGTCAGGCGACGCGCGCGATGTCAACAACATCGAGTTGCAAGCTGTCATAATTTTTTTCTTTTTTGCAAGGCAAGGCGCTGAAGAAAATTCACGCCATTTTGAAAGAAACACTAGGGGAATATGCAGCATGGTATGCCACCGTCAAAAACTCAGTGGCCCAGTTTAAAAGTGGTGATTTTTCCACGTATGATGCGCCTCGTCCTGGACGACCCAAAACAGTGACCACCCCGGAAATTATTGTTCAGATTCATGAGCTAATATTGGGAGACGGCCGAATTTCGGCTAAATCAATAGTTGAGCAACTGGGCATCTAACGTAAGCGTTTTGGGTCCATCATTCATGAACATTTGGACATGCGGAAGCTCTCCGCGAAGTGGGTCCCGAAATGCCTGAACTCGGATCAGAAACGTCAAAAGTGTCAGTCGTCTGAGCAACTTTTGGAATTTTTTCGGCGCGATCCAAATGATTTCCTGTCGCGATTGGTGACCATGGACGAAACCTGGTTATATCACTATGATCCAGAGACAAGGCAACAATCAATGGCGTGGCGGCATAGTGGCTCACCCCGCCCCAAAAATTCCGAGTGCAAAAATCCGCTGGAAAAATTATCGCCTCGATTTTTTGGGATCAAGATGGCATCCACCTCATTGATTATCGTCCAAAGGGCCAAACTATCAAAGCGGGGTATTACCCATCTCTGCTGGTGCAATTGAAGGACATTTTGAAGGGAAAACGCCGCGGGAAGGTCACCAGGGGTGTCTTGTTCTTGCACGACAATGCCCCGGCTCACCGACAACTTGCAACCCAGAAGAAACTGGCCTACCTTGGCTTCCAGTGTCTTGATCACCCACCCTATTCTCCGGAACTGGCCCCGTCTGACTACCACCTGTTCCCTGGACTGAAAAAAATAACTGAAAGTTCGCCATTTTTCGTCCGACGCGTAGGTCATTGCTGCCGCGGAAACCTGGTTGGACGGACAACCTTCTGAATTTTTTTTTAGTGGCTGGCAAATGTTAGAGCAGCGGGCTAAGAAGTGTATTGAGCTTCGTGGGGAGTGTGTTGAATAAATCCCGAGTTTGGTCGCCGTAGCTTGTTTCATTCCTGTTCGGGCTAAGGACTTATCAGCACACCCTCGTAGTATTATTCATTATCTGTTACGTCAGCTCCTAATTTTACTCTCTGACCTCAGGCTTTCAAAAGAGTTAACACTAGTATGATCTTGCCGTTTTGCCGTAAGCAACAATGCCTCTTCCCCTTTCGAACTACGAGATCTGACAAAAATTCCGAATCGTGTTTCTGAACATCAACTGCCAGTTCTGTTGAGATGGCGTATTTATTATTATTACGTGATACGGGACTTCTTTCTTATAATGTCGTTGGTATTTGGCTTCGTTTTTGGATTCAGTAAATGTTACATTTACGCAGTACCATTTGCTGAAGTATTTGGGGAATAATTTTCTCAAATCATCATGAAATAACGTTTAAGACAGAGACAATTAGATAAAATCACCAGTGACAATGCGAGAAAAGTCTTTCAGGATAATCAATAAGGGAAAAGTCAAAATTTCTTAGCTTGCAAATCAAAATGTTTCGAGACCGATGAAAAAAAGTCGAATGTCTAAAATCAAAAGCATGCTGATATATTATTCTGTCCGGTATAACCTCTCTTCCTCCAAAGATGAGAACCTCGTAGTCTCTCCTGGAGATGTAGGCAGTTCACTTCTCCGTTCAGTCGAAATTCATAGCGCCATATCACAAATTCTTTTACTCTTACTATCCCTGGCTTTAAGAAACGCGATTCTAGTCCATTTTAAAGTTCTGAAACATACAATGCGACATAATCTTAACATAATATCAAATCTTTCGGAGGACAAGTGCATAAAAATTATGACACAGCTGATTCCCACACAAAAATTCTGTGAAGTAACTTCTGCACGGAGGACCAATAGCGATGTTACAGCAGCCAATGTATGTGTCTGTATCATCCCTATTTCTTGCCCCAGCATTAAAATCCCGTTTTAAGTGGTGCCATTTTGCATAACTCGAAGAAGTCAATATTAACATTAATGAAATGATTCAAGGGGTGTTCCATTCAATATTTGCAGGAATATGAGAGACGCCCGTATTCTAAATGTGAAATTTTTTCCCGTTTTAGGCGCGTTCCCAAAACTGCGAAAAGTAACGATCAGTTTCGTCATGTCCGTCAGCATAGAACAAGTCGGCTCCCGCGTAAGAAGTTTTCACGAAATTTTATAAAGTAAGTATTTTTCGAAAACATGTCGAGAAAATTGAAGTTTAATTAAAATCTGATAAGAATAGCGGGTACTTTGTATGAAGACCTACGTACATTTATGATAATATGTCGTTGGCTTCTCCTTAAAATGAGAAAATATTTCGAACAAAATTTGTGCAGAAAATCTAGACACAAATTTTAAGTTCAGTAACTTTTTTTCATCTTGCCGTTTATGAGATAATGTCGAGAAATATGGTAAGGCCAAACGGGCCACAGATGACAATGTAATATGGTACACGCCCTTTGCACGCTGTGTAACTGAGGCTACAAACACACACTCAGAATATGCAGTACTTTTTTCTTTTCCACTTCAACATTGCTTCAGTGAACGCGCCTGAATATTACGATGACACGTACATTGCTTCTCTTGTTTGAATAAAATTATTCTTCTGGGCTTCAACCAAAGTCTTAATATTTCCTTCTTGTTTAACCAGAGGTTTACTAAGACTGCCTTTTCATCTTCGGAAGAAAAGAATTACGCTGTCTGGTTCATAACCAAATTTGCTCTAACAACAAGGACCACGGTATTCAGAAGGCGGTGTCTCAAAATTTAAAGGACGATGAACGAAGTCCGAAAACCACTTTCGTACAGTTAGGACGCGAGGACGTTGAAGACGACAACGCCCATTAAAGATCAGTGACAACATGTGCAGGCTAAGTTATTATCGAATTAGGCCGCCATTCAAGTACCAGTTTGCGAAATTATTTGTGTTTGTAACACAAATGCCCAAATTTGGAACTATGTTCTTAAATTTAAAAAAAAAGTATGGCAATATAAGGTTCGTACTTTACTTCACGATCATGCAAGTTGCTGAAACATTCAAAGTATAATTTTTCCTTAAGATCCGATAACATAATAACTTCCTTATACTTCGCTAATGTAGGTTATTATGTTTGCGTGCATTGGCATATTCGTGCATTCGATTTTGTCATATTATTCCATAGACCCCAGATGCAGAAACCGATTGGCTACTCCGGAAGTTACGCAGATTGGTCGGCACTCCACCTCCTTGCAGTATCTAGGTCAAGCAAATTGCAAGTTAACGGAAGTTCATATGAAATAATATTTACCGTTCACGCGTTACTTTGCGCGTATCAATCCCTCTGGCATGCAGCGCACAACGCTGCAAAATCAGTTGCAATGTCATGCGTCAACATCTTTATTCAAATACCTTGGTCTAACTGCTAAGATTATTCAGCAACGACACTGCGCAGGAGGAAGTGCAGCAAATTTTTTATATATTTGTTAACTGCAAATGGGTTGACACCTGGTGGCAGTAGTGCAGTACACATTTACACAAAAACAATACACAGAACAACACAATTAACAACTTTGGTTGGAAAGCTTTCTGGGATTCGAACCCAGAGTGGTAAAACTAAAATTAACGATGAACTAACAGCGTAAAAATTATCGTCTAATTGCGACATTAGTTAGGGTGACGAGAAATTAGATCCATATTCGTTTATTTTCAAACATGAATTCCAAATTTCTCCATAAATTCACTGCTCTTCTTGGAAAGTCAATCATCCAGATGGTTAGGAAACTGCTGGCCTTCTGCAGAACCTGAATTTCCCCGCTGTGTTCACAAAATCCCTCCGCTGGTCTTCACTATGGGTGACGTACTGCAGATCCAGGCCACATCTTCACACCTTACCCGTACTGTATATCAGGTACAAGAAAAGATAGCTGATGAAAATGGCCACGTCTCTCCGGGTGTCTGCTGCTCAATATGGGAATAATTGGACGGGGTTGTGGGCGGTCTAGATGTACCTCACACCAGTGATGAACGTCGCAATTTCGTACTTCTTCAATTTCCTAGAATCAGCAATAATGTCATGGCCGAAGACCGAATATGAGGAGCGGGACGATTATGATTATGATTATGAATATGATAAACCCTGACAAGAAAAAAACCGCGGTTGGAAATCAATATGTTTGGTGAATAGTTGTATTTTGTCCGTATAACTGTGACGTAGGCCGGCTCCACTCGAAGGCTGGATTAAAGATTTACAGACAATTCAGACGGGAAGTAAGAATTAAACCCAGTCTCCTGGCCCTATACATAATCTAATTGTGCTATACAATTCAGAAATCGCACCCTCCTCCACACTTCTGCCCCGATATTGACAAATGCTTCCACAAATTCTTGAAAGTATTACATATTTCACTGCAATTAAGTCAAAATTTTTTATTAGCACTACAAGTGCACTAAAATATTTAGACCTGGTCCGGCCATCTTCAGGGAGTGACTTCTGAAAGACACACAGCACGCAAAGGTTCAGGACTACAGTTAGGTTGACAAGACTGCGCAATTGGCGGTTGTGCCATCTAAGTGGCTGTGACTGTGTGACAAGAATCAGCATACTGCATATATAGAACATACTGGTGAAAGAGGATTTATTAAAATTAGTGATGTAGAATTAAAACTTTCACAAACCTGTATAAATATATTTCCTTCTGAAGTTGTGAATTCGGTTATTTACGATCTGTTTTTATTGCCTCCTGCCTTTTTGCAGTAGATATCACAAACGACCGGCTGGAATATAAACAACATATCAATATACGCAATTAATTGTGAAATCTACGACTGGCGGT
>Ga0209628_10004584_pt1 | contig 10039 bp, 6 predicted proteins | sample TergutCu122P4_FD_187285 | JGI IMG/M metagenome (GOLD analysis project Ga0209628, IMG submission 187285) | Cubitermes ugandensis P4 segment gut microbial communities from Kakamega Forest, Kenya - Cu122 P4 (SPAdes) (version 2) | ecosystem: Host-associated > Arthropoda: Insects > Digestive system >... | reverse complement strand
TTTAAGGAAAATTTAAATCTTTCAAGTCTTAAGTCAGGATCAGTCAAGACTTTTAAATTTTCTAATTAGCTCCTACACTGGACTCAGGAGTTCTTGTACATATGGTATTACGATCCAATGACTTTTTAATTCTCTACTGCTCTCCTAAAATGGCACAGGGTGGTCCTAAATGAATCTTAGCATTGCTTTTACAATTTCGTACTGGGGCATTCCTGCACTGGCGTTCATAAAATTATTAAATTTTTATTTCAGTTCTAACCCGTACTCAGTAAGTTTTTCTACTTCTTTTAATAACGTGCTTCTACACCAGCCTCAATCATGCTGAATTTTCGGTTTTGTTCTTGTGCTGGACTCACTCGCCAAGTATATGCTGTCAAATGTCACCACTGTGGTGCTACACCAGACTTTTATCCATCCCAATGTAGATTCTTTGTTCTGGTCCTACACCAGACTATGTCCAAATATAGTTTAACATTTCCTTTACTAATTTCACACATAATGATACCTTGACACGCTACCCAGTACCAATCTGAATGTAATTTTTCATTCTGGCCCCATACCAGACTAACTCCACATTTAGTTCAACAACTTATTTAGGAGGTACAAACACAACCGTACCACAATTTTTTAAAATAACTGTATCTTATGTGACCACATGGGGTAAAAACTTGGACCTCAAAAGTTAAAAAACAAAAGAACACACAAAAAACAAACAAACAAACAAGAAGTGAAAGACACACAAAAAAAAAACTGAAGGACAGACCCGTAGAAGCCTCCAATTATGGCACACTCATAATAATAAGAATAATACACAATAACAAAAAGAATTTCAATGTCTCTGCAATTAAATCCAGTGTAAATAAATTTATGATAATTAACTGAATGGACCTTCATCAGAGAGTCCTGTTGAACAAATTCTCCTGTAAACACATGCTTGTTGTCATATGCTTCTTTCTTCCTATATCAGCTTTGTCTTTCTGTTAACTTCATATAAGCCTTTGTAACACAGACTAAAACACACAGACCATAACTGAGCTTGATATTTTGAGAGGAAGCAGATAAAATGTTCATAAGCTCCAATAGCATCACTCACATATGGCACGTTCAACTAGAATTTCCACTTGTTTCTTTTATATAACAAACAACTGACTGTCCACTAATCAAAAGTCCTATGTTACTGAACAGTAGGCAGTGCAGATATTGTAGCACTGAGATACCACTCATGTCTCACGAACACTCTGGCTGAGTTGACGTTAATTACTGAGTAGTGCCTCAGCACATGTTGTCCAGAACCATAAAAGGGTGACCACAAAAACCGCTGATCCCAAAGTGTGACCCACAAGGAGCACAATTAAGAGTACATTGTAGAGACATTCATTAGCTATATACATTGGTTCCTCCTTGTTATAAGTCATGGGTTTATCATCAAAACATACACAGCACTGGAACACTGATGAGGTCATCACTGCATCATGGTGTTCTTTAGAATTACAATAGATAACTATACTGCAGCACTGGAAAGAAACTAATCAGTTGAATCAAATCTGTATTCCCTTTCACATGAGGCAATGAACGAAATTCTTATAATAACAGTGCAAAATAAATACTGTAAGCCTTGAGTATGAATTGGTAGAGGCAATAGACAAGATTGTTTTTCAATTCATAATTAGCCAACTAACAAATTTTGTAGGCGTTTCTTTATAAAATGTACCATATGAGTAATGCAGCATGTAATCTTTGAGTAAACGTTTCTTGCTGGAATCATATGTACAATTAGGGAAATAGAATTTAGTTATACTAATATCTACATAATCACATAAAAATTTAAAAACTTGTTAAGCTCTTAGTGGCTGTCCAATAAAGCCTAAAATATATCTGGTTGTTCAATTTTACACTGAAGAGGATGACCATTAAAATTATTTGCCACTAAACTACTTCGTGTAATGCACATTGGAAGCTGCCAATTTCGGTTGTTGTGTGGTTTAAAGTACCTACAATATTAGGCCAAGAAAACATTGGGGTTCTGAGTTTAAATCTTTCCCATGGCATGGATGTTTTTTGTCTCACCATAGATGTCTGATGTCCACTGTTTATTACCCTTATCATGACACAAATTTGCTGCCATGGTTTAGTCAAAATGCAGTAAAACAGACAATATTCTCTTTAAGAAAAGCATACAAAATTTGACTTACCATTAGTATGAAAATGAATATGTATTACAAACAATACTATGAGAACAACAGTAATCACCTTTTCCTGACTTCTTACTTCCCCATGTATGTAGGCTTTTCACTTCTCAAAGTCTATATTTCTGAACACCATTTATAGAACATTGTAGGTAGCGATGTGGAAGTTATAATTACATTTAAATGATCAATAAGATGAAAGCACAACATGTGTATTGGTTTCTTACAACATCAGAACTTGGAGGAACTCTAGAGGGTTAAGTAGTCTGGGCAACTTCATGAAAATTTACAGTACAACTCAAGGATATCTTTTTATGTTTTTTTTTCTGCTAGAAACTGAGTGCAGTTTTCCTAGTCTTCAAGTGTTGCTGAACCAACACCTTTATTTCTAAGTAATGCACTCCTGAGTGACATTTTGTTTACCTGCAGAATTTTGTTGTCAATAAAACTTCTAGTGCACTCGAAATCAAAAGAAACATACAGCTTGAAACGTGCGTCATATACAAAACTATCTCTATTGTAGAAAAATACATTCATCTAATAAAAATTCCAGATACATAGTTCCTAAACATTATTCAAATGTGCGCTACTTTGAGAAATAATTTATACACTGCAATTAGGCATTAAAATTACTGGAAAAGTCAGTCTGCACAAAGGACAATCCTAGTCCACATACTACACTTTGGGGACTCCCGTTTCCGTCTCAAAGTTCTGTTGAACTTAGGCCTAAATCTAAGTCTTTGCCACGTCACACCATCCACAGTGCAGTCAAGACCTGTAAAACCAGCTGAACTGTGCATACAATTTGGGAATACAGGTTTGAACCTTCAACTTGCCACAAGCAACACTCCCATACCTGCTGCATTCAATTAACTGTTTCATTCCTTAATCTTGAATTCCTCCTGTCTTACAGATACACAATGATCACTCTGCTTGTAAATTTGGATAACAAAATGACATTGCCCTAGGAAATTTAGCTTTTACAAACATACTGCAACAATGTGTTTAATATGATTTTAAAATTCAAGTTTTTATATTTGTCTGCAGCACACCTTAGTGTAACTAAAAATAAATTACATTAATATAACTTGGGCAAAATAAGCTTGCTGTTATGATTGAACACTAGAATTGAACAGTTCCCTAATTTCACTCTCCCATTCTTCTATCTCTCTAGTCACTATACAGTCAGCCTGCTCTTTGCCATGGTGCATTTAACATTGCTTATCAGAGTATGGCCACACATTTCCATTTGGTATGTTAACATCCTAGTGCTGCTCTGGACTGCACAGTGCCATTCAATGCCTGCAGTGCACCTTTGCCCGCTCAGTAAGCTGGGTTCTGAATACGTGCTTTTAAACAATGTTAGAGTAAGTAGACTAGAAACAGAATACTGTAAATGTGGTGGTTGTGTCCCCTTCTCTTTGCAAACAGCAACTTGCTGGTACAGTAAAGACTTCTATACCAGCATTGTCTTCGTAGCTTCTTTCAATTTGATACTCCCTGCCCTGTACTTCAACTACTTCACACACATGCATATATCATAACAAATTTATGTGGCTTGGACCAAGCACATATAATTTCCTCTCCAAATGCCTCTGTGATCACGTTAGGTAAAACATTACTGAAGTTATCACAGATGATAAATTAAGAGCATATGGCTCTATGTAATGAGCTACTTTAAATACAATAAGAAAAGTGGTGTTAACTGAAAATGGAACTGTACACATATAGCATGCTTTCGATGATGATGATGATAATGATAATGATGATGATGATTATGATGATGATGACAATAATAATAATAATAATAATGACAACACTGCATTTTCCATGTCAATAATGTAACTAGTTTTTTTTTGTACACAATATACATTGGCAGTTCGCTATTCTGTGAGATAAACAGGAAGTAACAGAAACACCTGAGGAAAAACATTAAAATGTTTCGTATAAGTTCTCACTTTTTCACAGGGCTGAGTGATTGGACTGTGGTCAACATAGTGTCTCACACCAGAAGACCACAGCATGGACATCATTACAACATCTGCATTCAGGTCTCCTTTTTACATCCACAGACAAAGAATTCTAGCAAAGTGTGACTTCAGAATGCAGTGTATCAATATGCTGGCTGGTGAAAGTAACTTCACACCTATGTTAATAACACCAGACAAGTATTACTGTATAGATGCAAAATATTCTTGCAACTATTACTTAGGTGAGCTGCAGAATTTACATCTTCGACAGACTTCCATCTTAAATATAGTCTTAGACAGTCAGTTACAGAAAATGCAGAACCTGATTCATAAACACAATATTAAAAGTACAGTGTGTGGTAAGGAGCATTTATGAGTATGTACTAACTGCACAGGTTCAGACTTGTATAAAAATATGAAAATGTAAAAGAAAAAAAAAAAGACAATCTTTTGTTCTTGTAATGATCATAAACATTTTGCTTTATGTCCATTCTTGTACCCCTTCTTCATAAGTTCTTATCCTTTATTTCTTTCACTATGTTTTGATATTCAAAATCTGAATCAGATATGTAATGTGAGAAAAAAAAACTTTAGTCAAAACACAAACCTTCACCTACATAACCCATTTATTTACAAAAGAATAGAATGGAAGTCTTCAAAGAAGCACCAATATAAAGATCAGTTAAATTTTAAAGTTGCAGAAGTTTACCTATATGAGCACATATATGTACGATTTTTTTAAAGAATAATGTCAGATTTTGTATAACATGTACTTATTATAGAATAATTCTGAGAATTATTTGTATAAAAGAGTTTATGCACAAGAATATCATCATTAGTTTGTTAACACTTATTTGTTATGTACTGCACTACTGTAATGACATAAGGGTGCAGTTCAGCTGGCTGAATGTTATACCATTTCTACACTAATATTCTTATCCTTGTATTAAAATTTGGCCACCAGCCTCGCAGTATAAAGGGACTTAAAACCTGCCAATCACAGGTCATAAAGATTAAATCAAAACTCCCACTGCTTTATATACACTTCAGAAAACCACCAGTTTCTAATTTTTCATACCTGTAATTCCTGTATTTAAGGAATGTAGGCTACTTCATCATTTACAGTTTCATACAAAGTTGAACTTCTTTCAAGGATCTGACAAGTACAGCAACATCAAGCATGGTCTGAGAAATTCTGTTGCTTCTCAGTATACCCTATACTATGCAACATGCCTGCACAGCCTTATAAACAAAAAGTCATAGTAAGAGAAAAAGACAATGACAGTTGCTATGTTCCTGCTCTTGAAAGATGAAAGACTTACACACCATGAGTGAGCTGAGCTACAATGTGGCCACCCTGATTCATGGTTTGAGCAGAACACGAACACTGCTATCATGATGCATAAAACAAGTAATATCAACAGCCATCCTTCATAAAAGCTAACTTTCAGTGCCATTTGGAGAACCAAGGTCTGGAGACTGTGGTTCATCCTGCCAAAATAAAGCACAGAATGTTCATAAGAAACTAACACACAAGCTGGGTCATGAGTTTATGTCATAATTTCAGGGGTATATTCCTGGCACAACAACAAAAGAAGAATGTCTAGTGAACATTTGTCCAGTCTGCAACTGCTTTTAAGTTATAGGCATGTAAACAACTCAAGATTTTTGGACATAAAACGATGTATTTGGATATGCCTTAATGCTTTCATTTTATACTGCTGTAAACCAAGGTGTTGTTTTAAGCCCTATTTGTGTTCCTGAAAAAGTGGGTGTAAATGAAAAAAGCATTAATAAAAAATGATTGTTTCATTTAAAAAGCGGAGAAGGGGAATAAACCAGCCATACGGCATTAAAATTAAAATGAGAGGGTGTAAATTAGGACATGATGTACATTGGTGAGGGACATTAAAGCGAAAATGTTTAAAAATAACAGATGTAAAAACAAGGCCTTCATGGACATGACATGGCTAAGAACTACATAGAGGGTGGCGGACAAAATGTCATACCATTGATTGTGCACGTAAAACATTTTTATTATTACAAAAACATTTGACATCTGGTACAGAATTTATCCTCATAGGTTAGAAAATTGTTCCTAATGAAGAACATGTCCAATGTGACCGCCGTTTTGCCTCACAACCTCTTGCAATCGAACCCTTGCATTCGTCACAACTTTTCGACACAAGTCCTCAGAAAGTACGCGGCAGGAAATGTAGCGCAGCTCAGGGCTCACATAGTAAAGTTGTGCTGCATGCTTTCTGAAGACTTGTGTCGAAAAGTTGTGATGAATGCAAGGGTTCATTTGCAAGAGGTTGTGAGGCAAAACGGCGATCACATTGAACATGTTCTTCATTAGGAACAATTTTCCAGCCTATGAGGATTAATTCTGTACCAGATGTCAAATGTTTTTGTAATAATAAAAATGTGTTACGTGCACAATCAATGGTATGACATTTCGTGTGCCACTCTGTATTAAACCTCAAATGGACTAAAGTAGTGCATTTTAGTTTTTCAAAATAGCCTGTGTCACTTCTCATACTCATTTTGATGTGGTGTAATGCAGAACACACAGCCCTTTAAATCCACTGTGTCTTCATTATCACGCTATTCATGTGCCCTCTGTGATAGTCAAAAATGTCCAGAATTGTCATTTATGGTGGTAGGAAAATCCTCATTGCATTGTGAATAAAAAATTTCAACATCAGTCTTCAGTTACTGCAAGGTGTGGTCTTTTTGGAGGACACCAAAATGGTTCTCAGAACATACTGTACCTGGTATGCTGAAAGATTTTCCTCTGTGAGCTTCACTATAAATGTACTTTTGCCAAGATGGGGTGTCTCCATATTTCTCACATCAAGCGACACAGTTTTAAGCAGCAGGACCTAGGCCGGTAGGTTGGCTTGTTTGAGGACACCTGAACTCAACCGATTTGATTTTGTGTGGCAACACATGAAAACATGGATTATGAAGATAAATCTAATGCAGGTACCATATCAATGTCCTGAACATCGTATTAATTACTATAAATTCAATGATGCAACTCACTGTTGATAGAAACATCACTTTGAACAATTACAGGCTGAGGAACAGCACAGTACTCTAGTGCTTTTGAAGTTAAAAGTGTAATTTTTAGTCTCATAAAGTACTACAGTGTAAAATTTAAGCATTAAAACATATCCAAACCTAATGTATATTGTAATGTAAGGTACACTCGAGACATGTATGTGATACTACAGGGATTGTAAACCAGGCAGACATTGTCTAACAGTTTTAATTTGTTGTGATCTCGAAGTACATCCCTGAAATTATGATAGAACCTAATGACTCACCTGTACATATGCTTGGCCATTCAGGGCTTACCTATTCATTTATGTCAAACTATTCAAGAAAATGTCACAAATAATTTCATAATCATTATTGGCACTTCAGCCCACACTGAACTTTGGCCCTCAGCAGAAATATTTATGACTACAGTTTCAGTGTATTTGCCAAAAAATCTTTGTATCCTGATCTGCAATGTCTATACCAAACCTCATTGCCAGCAATGATTTCTAAGTAAAGACGTCTATCCTCTGACTTCTTCACAAATCAAGACAAAGATAATGCCAACTCTAAAGCTTACACAAAGTAAAGGTTTGTCACATTACAGCAGCAAGCAGTATCACTAAGGTATTGTAACATACCTTGAATATACTGCCCTAACCATTACAAGTAAAAGCACAAGTGCTAAATTGTGATACCCTATAAAATTTAAACAAAGTGAATGTTTACTCCCCCCATGTGCATTCAGTTAAAGGAAAGTCATGAGAATGCAGTAATTAGAGCTGGGAAAATGCAACCCATTAAAGTGACATACAAAACTTAAGTCTCGTAGTTCGCTGTGTCCTCCCCTGTAATTTCAGAGCTGTGTTATCTTGAAAGAATAGCAATGAAGGAAAATATGATATTGTTAAGTGGCTAATAAATAACAGATATAATTCTTCTTCCTTGGATGCTGTAACTCTCAAGCAATATGAGTGTTCAAAATGTGCCAGTGTCTTGTAACTTGCATTCTCTTATGCAGAAAAATTCTGTAACGTGTGCAAATTTACCTGCGATATGGTGCTGCTCCTGTTGCTGCTGACATCCAGATCCATGCCAAATGGTTTCATGGGCTTTAGACCATTTGAATAATCAACATTGTCACCTAGGCTGTACGGGCTCGGGTACTCAAATGATGAATCACTGAAAAAGTAAGTAGGAAATGTTCAGAAAAAAATTCTACATATCTGCGTTGGTCATTTTTTTCAGTTATGTTGTTTATGTTGTTACAGTTGTCCAAACAATACACAGTGTGGACAAATGATTTTATTAAAATACATTTAATAAATCATCATCCACAACAGGATTTCATTTTATATTTCTGTCTTCATGGCTGTGACATCAATTATTCTGATCGGAAATTACCAGAATTTGAATTGAATATATGCCCTCTCTTTCTGGTGGATAATGCAGAATTGTACACAATAAAAACAAGGAATAGTTATAATTTACATCCCCCTTTATCCCATTTAACCAAATACCAAAAAGGAGTACACTATGTGGGTATTAGGATCTTCAATCATTTACCATCTTCCATAAAGAGTATAGCGAATGAGACAAAATAATTCAAACAGGCCTTAAAGAGGTTTCTCCTGGATAATTCATTTTAATCTATAGATGAATTTTTTAATTATAAGGTATAATGTATACTGCAGTTTGTAACAATTCAGTGGCATGGGGTATTGATGATTTATTGTGTTAATTTCATATTACAATTACATTTTGTTATGACATCTGTAATTCAACAGATATATTGTGTATTATTATTATTACATTATATTACATTAAAATAATTTATGTTATGTTAAAACCTCAAATATTGCACTAGACCCAGTAACTAAAATTATTGTACACTTTTATATTGACTTCACTTCTAGATTTCTTAAGTAAATTTGACTATTTCCATATCCATATGGATTTTGTAATCCTGTGCGGATCCACGGAATGAAAGTAAATTATATGATATGATAGAGTACACCATAAAATACATATACAGTATATGGTCACATTTACAGCAAGGAATCCCCTCCACTATGGTCCTTACACCGTGCACAGTTGTATACAACAATATACAATTAAACCACATGACTACAACAAACCTTGGAAAATATTGATCAACCTTATACACAAACAGTAAGACTCATGCCCGGCCAACTGATATTCAAACTTCCCTCGTGGTACTCAATTAATACGGCAAATTTGATATTTATTTTAATAGTCCAATGATGGATCCAGCATTCAGAAGTTTTTAATGCAACTTTCAGTTAATGGCTTCATTGCATTTTCTGCTCAGGTGAAGGCATACAGCAGTCACTGGAGAAGTACTTGCTGCTACAGCCATCATTAAAAATTCTCCGCTTATCACCTACTTTCCACTTCTTTAATGCCATGCTTCAAATACTTGTTATAACACAAACATACACACACTAAATTCATGACCCATTTACATTTATGCAGAAAATACCACTGAATAACACCTGCTACCATACATATACATATATATATATAGTTTCTGGAATACTGTGAACTTTTCAGAAAGATTGTGGTATTAACATTTTTCTGGAGCTAGTTTTCAGTGTGTGATACATCCCACTTAAGACTAAAAAACTTTATTTTTTTATATTTTTAATTTCCCCCTTTTGTGGTTCATGAATCAGACTAAGTGTAACAGTTTAACACAACAGTTTATTCGTATATCTACAACTATAGATATATGGGCTACATGTTTCGACTCTATCGAGTCATCTTCAGGCCCTCAAAGACTACAGATCCAATTATTACAAGGTGGTCAAGTGCACT
>Ga0209628_10004583_pt1 | contig 10040 bp, 7 predicted proteins | sample TergutCu122P4_FD_187285 | JGI IMG/M metagenome (GOLD analysis project Ga0209628, IMG submission 187285) | Cubitermes ugandensis P4 segment gut microbial communities from Kakamega Forest, Kenya - Cu122 P4 (SPAdes) (version 2) | ecosystem: Host-associated > Arthropoda: Insects > Digestive system >... | reverse complement strand
CGGGTGCTGGCCGCTGGGAAGCCAGGCCGCCCGGAACCGGTACCCGGTGCCCCTTGCTGTACATGCACTGGATGTAGGCGTTGTCGAACTGGCGCTGGGTGCCGACGGTGGACGTGTTGGCGCTGTCGCTGCCCATCGCGCTGCCGAGCAGCAGGCCGCTGCCGGCGCCAACCGCCGCGCCCCGGCTGTTGCCGCCGATCGCCGCGCCAGCCAGGGCGCCGACGGCCGCCCCGACTGCGCCGCTGGTCACTGCCGCTTGCTGGGCGGCCTGGCCGGCGCTGCGGCCGCCGATCCGTTCCAGCGCGTACTGCTGGCAGACAAAATCATCGACGCGGAATTGCTCGAAGGTGATCCCGTTGCCTGGCAGGATCATGACGCTCGGCCCGGTGGGCGTCACGGCACAGCCGCCCAGCGCGGCCAACAGGGCGAACAGGGCAAGGCGCGGCGAGCGCGGACGATGCAGGGTCATGATTCATTCCTCCTGGAGTGGCCGTACTTTCAACCAACCATCACGGCAGATGTTGACGTAAGGATAATAACCGGCCGGGTTGCGGCAGTAATACCAGAAACCACTGCTCGGCGGCGGACTTCTTTCGATGAACACCGGCGGCGGCTCGGGAGGACGAACGACCATAACCGGGGGCGGCGGCGGGAAATACCACGGCGATGGCCCCCAGTAGCCTCCCCAGTGGCTTCGCGGCCCCCAGGGTCCCCACGGCCCCCACCAGGGATCCCAGATGCCGACGCCGATACCGACGCTGACCCGGCTACGGCCACGGGCAAAAGCCTCGTCGACGCTGAGCGGGACGATGGCGGCGAGGCCGATCAGGGCGACCAGGATTCTTGCGGCTTTCATCGTGTTCAGTGCCTTCCTTTCACGCTCGCCGATGGCGGCTACAGCAGCTTCATTTTCCTGGCCGCCTCGCGCAATTCGTCGCGGAAGTTGGGGTGGGCGATGCCGATCAGCGCTTCGCAACGCTGTTTGGCGGTCTTGCCGCGCAACTGGGCGACGCCGTACTCGGTGACGACATAGTTCACGTCGTTCTTGCTGGTGGAGATGTGGGTGCCCGGCGTCAGCGTCGGCACGATGCGGGAAATGGTGTCGTCCTTGGCCGTCGAGGGGAGCACGATGAAAGCCTTGCCGCCCCTGGAGCGATTGGCTGAACGCACGAAATCGGTCTGCCCGCCGGTGCCCGAGTAGGGCAGGTAGCCCCGGCTCTCGGAACCACACTGGCCGATGAAATCGATTTCCATCGTGGCGTTGATGGCGTGCAGGTTGTCGTTCTGGCCGGCCAGATAGGGATCGTTGGTGGTGTCGACCGGGTGCATTTCCAGCGCCGGGTTGCGGTGCATGAACTGGTACAGCTTCTTCGAGCCGAGGGCGAAGGTCGCCAGCATCTTGCCGGGGTTGTAGTTCTTCTTGCGATTATTGACGACGCCGGCCTCGACCAGGGTCATGATGCCGTCGCCGACCATTTCGGTGTGGACGCCGAGGTCGTGCTTGTGGGTCAGTTGCATGACGACCGCATCGGGAATGCCGCCGTAGCCGATTTGCAGCGTGGCGCCGTTGGGGATCATGTCGGCGACGTATTTGCCGATGGCCTCCTGCACCGGGCCGATCTTGGGCAGGCCGACTTCGGCGACCGGGGCCTCGCTTTCGCACAGCGCGGCGACCTGGGAGATATGGATGTGGCAGTTGCCGTAGGCGAACGGCACGTTGGGATTGACTTCCAGCACCACGGCGCGCGCCTTCTTGACCGCCTCCATCGTGTAGTCGGTGCCCAGGGAGCACGAGAAATAGCCGTGCTCGTCCATTTCCGAGACCAGCGCGAAGACCGCGGTGGCCGGCGACAGGTCGCGGCGGATCAGGTCGGGCAGTTCGGAGAAGTAGGCGGGGACATAATCGACCCAGCCAGCCTGGCCGCCGGGGCGCGTCGGGCCGCCGTAGAAGTAGGCGGAATGGCGGACGTTCTCTACCGTTTCCGGGTCGAGATAGCCATATTTCTGGATCGGCAGGATCTGCGAGATCACCACGTCGCGGAAATCGCGGCGGGCCTCCGACAGCGCCGCCAGCAGCGACGGGGGTTCGCCCACCGCCGACGGCACGATGATGGTGTCGCCATTCTTGATGCAGCGAATGGCATCGGCAGCCGCCATGCGTTTTTGCTGATATTGGGTCTGGACGGACATCTTGGCTCCTCCTTGAATCATTTCAATGATGACGGCATTGTTGCAATGCCCCCGAAGATTTCGCGCGGCGCGCCCGGCGGCGATGCACCCGACCCTCGCTCGCACGGCGTCCGCTCATGTTACTGGCGTCGGTTGCTGCCAGCAACCATCCGTAACTCGAACAGGCGGCATTCGAGCGGGCCGTTGAACAGCGGCGTCTTGCGGCTGGGTTTCAAGCCGAGCAGTTTGGGCAGGCGCAGGTCGGCGGTGAAGAAAAAGCAGTTCCAGCCGGCCCAATGGCGTTTGAGCGCGCTGCCAAGCAGCGGGTAGAAGGCGGCCAGTTCGTCCTGCTCGCCGAGCCGCTCGCCGTAAGGCGGGTTGGCGAGCAGGATGCCGGCGCTGGCCGATGGCTCGATTGCCAGCAGATCGCCGCGCTCGACGCTGACGATGCCGGCGAAACCGGCCTCCTGCACATTGCGCCGGGTGGCGCGCACGGCGCGCTCGTCGTTGTCGTAGCCGCGGATGGCGAGCGATGGGTTGAGCGATGCGGCGGGCTTGACGCGAGCCTCGGCGGCGGCGCGGATGTCGGCCCAGGTCGTTGCCGCGAATTTTTTCAGCCACTCGAAGGCGAAGCCCCGGTCGAGGCCGGGCGCGCGGTCGAGGGCGATTTGCGCGGCTTCGAGCAGAAAAGTGCCGCTGCCGCACATCGGGTCGATCAGCGGCTGGCCGGGCTGCCAGCCGGTCATTTTGAGGATGCCGGCGGCCAGGTTTTCCTTCAGCGGCGCCTCCACGCTGGCCTTGCGCAAGCCGCGCTGCCACAGCGGCTGGCCGGAGGTGTCGAGATACAGCGTGCATTCGTTCTCGCTCAAAAAGACATGCACGCTGACATCCGGGTGGCGGGTGTCGATATTGGGCCGCTCGCCGCAATCCTCGCGGAAGCGGTCGCAGATGGCGTCCTTGACGCGCAGCGTCACGTAATCCAGCGATTTCAGCGGGCACTTGATCGCCGTCGTCACCACGCGCAGCGTGCGCGTCACGGCAAAATGATTGGGCCACAACTGGCGCAGGGCCAGACGGTAGATGTCGTCCTCCTGGGCATACGGCCCCTTGACGATGTGCCAGAGAATGCGCGTCGCCAGCCGCGATTCGAGATTGGCGCGATAACAGACGCTCCAGTCGCCAGCAAAAAAAACGCCGCCGTGGGTGGCGCGCAGTTCCTCGGCGCCGACGGCGCGCAGTTCCTCAAGCAGCAGATTTTCCAGGCCGCGCGGGCAGATGGCGAAATAGGGGTTCATATCAAAAAGGCTTGAGCACAACAAGGAACAGCACGGCCAGCAGCACGATCACCGGCAGTTCGTTGTAGAAGCGGAACCAGGTATGCGAACGGCGATTGCCGCCGGCGCGAAAATCCCTCAGCAGACGCCCGCAGTGCCAGTGATAGACCAGCAGCACGGTGACCAGCGCGATCTTGGCGTGCAGCCAGCCGCCGCCGAAACCGAAGCCCAGCCATAGCCAGAGGCCGGTCGCCACCGCCAGAATGCCGAGCGGCGTCATGAATTTGTACAGCTTGCCGGCCATCAGCAACAGCCGGTCGCGCTCGGCGACGCTATCGGTCGGCGCCATCGCCAGATTGACATAGATGCGCGGCAGGTAGAACAGGCCGGCGAACCACGAGATGACCATCCACAGATGCAAAGCCTTGACGATGCCATACCAGTTCATGTGTTTTTCTCCGTAGTCATCCCCGTTGCGGCCTCGGCGATGCCGACGTCGACGGTCGGGTAGGCGAGACGCAGTTTCAGTTCCTGTTTGAGCCGCCGGTTGCCGATGCGCCGCGATTCGCGCAGGAAGGACAGTTGCAGCGGCGACAACTGCGCCGCCGCATCAATCAGGCTCAAGCGCTGCGGGCGCGGCAGGGCGAAGGCGTCGGCGACGCGATCGAAATAATCGGCCATGCGCAAGCGCGAATCGTCGACCACGTTATAGACCCGGTTGGCCCGCCCGCGGCGCAGCGCCGCGACGCAGGCGGCGGCCAGGTCGGCGGCGTGGATGTGGTTGCTCCAGGCATCCTCGGCGGCGAGCAGGGCCGGCAGTCTCTGGCGCAGGCGTTCGAGCGGCAGCCGGTCGGCGGCGTAAATGCCGGGCGCGCGCAGAATGCTGACGCGCACGCCGCGCCGCCGGCCCCGGTCGGACAAGCCCCACTCGCGCAGGCGGCGCTCGGCATCGACGCGGCGCACGGCGCGCTCGCTTTGCGCCCGGCACGGGCGCGTCTCGTCGATCAGCGCCCCGGCGCAATCGCCGTAAACTCCGGTCGTGCTGATGTAGACCAGTTGCCGTGGTAGACTGCCGCCCGCGCCCAGAGCCGCCAGCAGATTGCGGGTTCGCGTATCCCGATGACCCGCGCCGGGCGGTGGCGCCAGATGCAGGACCCGATCGGCCAGGCCAGAGAGACGACGCAGACTGGCCCGGTCGTCGAGATCGCCAAACAGCGGAATCGCCCCGGCCGCGCGCCAGAACGCCGCCTGATCCGGCTCGCGCACCAGGGCGTAGACGCGGTAACGGCCAGCGAAACAGGAGAAAACGCGGCGAGCGATGTCGCCGCTGCCGACAATCAGGATTTTTTGCACGCCGGCATTGTAGCCGACGACCCGAGGGAACCCATGAGCTACCAGATCACGATCCAGCCGAGCGGCCGCCAGTTTGCCGCCGATGCCGACGAAAGCCTGCTCGACGCCGCGCTGCGCCACGGCCTGACCTTGCCGCACGGCTGCAAGGACGGTGTTTGCGGCGCTTGCAAGGGGCAGGTGCTGGCCGGCGTCGTCGACCACGGCCGCGCCCAGCCGCATTGCCTCAGCGACGAGGAAAAAGCCGCCGGCCAGGCCCTTTTCTGCTGCGCCACGGCCCGCTCGGACTTGACCATCGAGTGCCAGCAAATCGCCACAGTCAGCGCGATTCCGGCCAAAACCCTGCCGGCGCGCATCGAGAAACTGGAGCGCCTGGCCCCGGATGTCATCGCATTGCACCTGCGCCTGCCGGCCAATGAGCGCCTGCAATTTTACGCCGGCCAGTACATCAACATTCTGCTCAAGGATGGGAAGAGGCGCAGCTTCTCGCTGGCCAACGCGCCGCACGCCAACGCCCACGATAGCGCCCTGCTGCAATTGCACATCCGCCGCATCCCCGGCGGCGTGTTCACCGAGCAGGTGTTCACCACCCTGAAAGTCCGCGACATCCTGCGCTTCAACGGCCCGCACGGCAGTTTTCACTGGCGCGAGGATTCGCCCAGGCCGGTCATCCTGCTCGCCGGCGGCACCGGCTTCGCGCCGCTCAAGGCCATCGTCGAACAGGCCAGGGCCGAGGGCTGTCAGCGGCCGATGACGCTCTACTGGGGCGCCCGGGATCGCGCCGGCCTGTATCTGGATGCGCTGCCGCGGCAATGGGCCGCCGATCAGCCGCACTTCCGCTACGTGCCGGTACTCTCGGAACCCACCGCCGCCGACGCCTGGAACGGCCGCGTCGGCCTGGTGCACCACGCGGTCATGGCCGATTTTCCCGATCTTTCGGGCCACCAGGTCTATGCCTGCGGCGCGCCGGCGATGATCGACGCGGCCAGGGCCGATTTCACCCAGCGCTGCGGCTTGCCGACCGAGGAATTTTTCGCCGACGCCTTCAGCTTCGCGGCGAATTAGCGTGCCTTTCGCCCGCCTGCGCCGCCTGTTTGGCGCATCGACCTCCGACGCGGAAGCGGTGGCCGCCGCGCTGGAGGCTTTTCGCGCGCCGGATGCGGATACCCTGACGCTGCTCTGCCGGCTGGTCGCGGCCATTCGCCCGCGCCGGCATGTTGGCGGCAGCGCCGGCGACGGCGACCGTTACGCCCTGATGCTCGACCGCCTCGCCGCCGACGCCGAGCTGCGCCTCGCCTTTCGCCGCCATGTCGTGCATTTTCTGGCCACCCGCCGCCTGGTCACCTTTTTCACCGACAGCGGCATTCTGCCCGGCACCGGCTTCTTTTCCGAATGGTGGCGCATCATCGGCCACCGCCTGCTGCCGGAAGCGCCCGATGAGCGGCGGCTGAAGGACTGCCTGCACGTCATGTTCAACCGCCCCGACGACTGGCGCTGGCTGGAGGCGACCACCGCCGAGCAGAGCCGGCAGTTGTGGAGCCTCATCGCCGCCACCGAGGACATGCAGGGCATCGACTGGCGCGCCATCGAGGAGCAGATGCTCGACGCCGTGCTGCTGCTCGCCCACCGCGTCAGCGGTCTCGGCGTCGACAGCGAGCTGATGCGCGCGGCGCCCGATTTCGACGACCACACGCCGTGTTTCATCGCCCTCTCGGCCGAAGCGCTGGAATTCGCCGCCACGCTGCGCCGCGCCTTCGACGAGCCAGACCGGCAGGCCGACGACGGCAGCCAGTTGCTGGTCATCGCCGACCAGTGCGACAAAACCCTGCAACGCATCCGCCGGCGCGCGCTGACCGTCGGCACCAGCTTGCACCTGTCCTATCTGCTGCGGCGCAGCGAGCAGAGCCTGGAGCGTTTGCGCGAACTGGTCGCCATCCTTGCCGACCGCCGCGACGAGCGCACGCACGGCGAAGCCATCGGCAGTTGGGCGCGCTTCGCCCACGCCGCCTTCCTCGCCGAAAACCGGCGCAACAGCCTGCGCTTCTACATGACCCAGTTGTCGCACCTCCTGGCTGTGCGCGTCAGCGAAAACGCCGCCCGCTCCGGCGAGCATTACATCTGCGATACGCCGGCCGATTACCGCCAGATGTGGCTGTCGGCGGCCGGCGCCGGCGTGTTGATCGCCATCATGGCGCTGCTCAAAATCTTCGCCAGCGAGCTGAACGCCCCGCTGTTCGTCGAGGCTTTTCTCTTCAGCATGATTTACGGCCTCGGTTTCGTCGTCATCTTTCTGCTCGGCATGACCGTCGCCACCAAGCAGCCGGCGATGACGGCGCAGGCGCTGGCCAGCCTGCTCGGCGACCTGAAACCGACCCGCGCCGCCGATCTCGACCGCCTGGTCGATGTCGTCGCCGCCGTCACGCGCAGCCAGTTGGCGGCCATCGCCGGCAACGTCATGGTCGCGCTGCCGGTGGCCATCGCCGCCGCCGCCGGCCTCGCCTGGCTCGACGGCAGCCCGCCGATTTCGCTGGAAAAGGGCGCGCATCTGCTGGCCGATCTCGACCTGCGCGGCTGGGTCATCCCGCACGCCGCCATCGCCGGTTTTTACCTGTTCCTGTCCGGTCTGCTTTCCGGCTATTTCGACAACCGCGCCGCCTACGCCAATCTCGGCCGCCGCCTCGGTCGCCTCGGCTGGTTGCAGCGCCTCGCCGGGCCGGAGCGGGCGGCGCGCGTCGGCAACTACATCGAGCACCACCTCGGCGGCATCATGGGCAATTTCCTGTTCGGCTGCATGCTCGGTTCGACCGGCGTCATCGGCGTCATCCTCGGCCTGCCGCTGGATATTCGCCACATCGCCTTCGCCAGCGCCAACCTCGGCTACGCGCTGACCGGCTTCCGCTTCGATCTGCCGCTCGCCACCGTGCTCTGGGCCGCGCTCGGCATTGCCGCCATCGGCGTCACCAACCTCATGGTCAGCTTCGCCCTGGCCCTGCGCATGGCGCTCGGCGCCCGGCGCATCCGCTTCACCCACTGGGGGCCGCTGGCGCGCGCCATCGGCCGGCGTTTTCTCAGCGAACCGCTCAGTTTTCTGCTGCCGCGCCGTTTGCCTCCGCCGGCAAGCGGGGATTGATGGCGGGCGTCTCGCCCGGCTCCGGCAGCCGCGTCGCCAGCACCTTGTCGATGCGCTTGCCGTCGACATCGACAACCGCGAAATTCCAGCCGGCCCACGGCGTCGCGTCGCCGATCCCGGGCAGCCGGCCGAGCAGCAGCATGAGCATGCCGGACAGCGTGTGGTAGCGCCCTTCGCCCTCCTCCGGCACGCTTTTCAGATCCAGCCGGTCTTTCAGTTCGGGCAGCGGAATCAGGCCGTCGAGCAGCCATGAGCCGTCCTCGCGCTGTACCGCCCAGGCGTCTTCCTCGTTGCTCGGCAGAAATTCGCCCGTCACCGATTCAATCAGATCATGCAGCGTAATCAGGCCCTGCACCTCGCCGTATTCGTCGATGACGAACGCCATCTGCGCGCCTGAACGGCGAAACTGCGCCAGCAATTCCATGCCGGTCAGCGATTCCGGCACGTAAACCGGCGCTTGCAGGCGCTGGGTCAGGTCGGCGGGTTCGCCGCGCAGCATCTGGTTGAACATCTGCCTGGCTTCGACGATGCCGAGAATATCGTCGAAGCCGCCGCGACAGACCGGGAAGCGGGCGTGATCCGACGCGGCCATCCGGTGCAGGTTCTCCTCGATCGGCCGGGCGGCGTCGAGCCACACGATGTCGGCGCGCGGCGCCATCAGCGACGAGATCTGCCGGTCGTCGAGACGAAACACATTGCGCACCATCTCGTGTTCGTCCTTTTCGATGACGCCGGCGGCCGAGCCTTCGACCAGCATGGCGTGGATTTCCTCCTCGGTGACGCTCGGCCCCTTGGCATCGCGCTGACCGAGGAGGCCCAGAATCAGCGCGGTCGAAGCCGACAGCAGGCGGTCGGAGAAGCGGGAAAATCTCGCCAGCATGTCCATCGGCCGCGCCACCCGGCGGGCGATGCCCTCCGGGTTGATCTGCCCGAGCCGCTTGGGCGCCCGTTGGCCGACGACGATGGAAACGTAGGTGATGACCATCACCACCAGCGCCGTCGCCCCGATTTCGCTGGCCCGCTGCGGCGCGCCGAATTCCTGTAGCCACCGGGCCAGCGGGCCGGCCAGCGCGGCCTCGCCAATGATGCCGGTGAGGATGCCGATGGCGGTCATGCCGATCTGGATGGTGGCGAGAAAGCGGTTCGGTTCGTCGCCGAGCGTCATCGCCACCGCCGCCGCGCGGTCGCCCTCCTCGGCCAGACGGGCGAGGCGAGCGCGGCGGGCGGTGAGCAGCGCGATTTCCGACAGCGCAAACAGGCCATTCAAAATGACCAGGGCAACGAGCAGGATGATTTCCATGGCGGCCTCGGGCAAAAGACGGAGCGGGCCGAACGGCCCCACGGTTTTCTTGCAGCATTTGCAGCCAGTCATCGTGCCGCAAGCGCCTCCCGTTGTCACGCTCCGCCTCCCCCCCCGTAGAGAGAGATCGCCGAAAACCTTGTTACACAAGGTTTTCGGCCAATAACGTGTGAACAACTGGGGTTTTTTTAGGATAATCTGTCCCGAGTAGTAAACTAAGGAAAAAGCAACCATGTCTCTCCAATGCGGCATCGTCGGCCTGCCCAACGTCGGCAAATCCACCCTCTTCAACGCCCTGACCAAGGCCGGCATCGAAGCGGCCAATTACCCCTTCTGCACCATCGAGCCGAATGTCGGGATCGTCGAGGTGCCCGACCCGCGCCTCAAGGCGCTCTCTGACATCGTCAAGCCGCAGAAGGTGCAGCCGGCCATCGTCGAATTCGTCGACATCGCCGGCCTGGTTGCCGGGGCCAGCAAAGGCGAAGGGCTGGGCAACCAGTTTCTCGCCAACATCCGCGAAACCGACGCCATCGTCCACGTCGTGCGCTGTTTCGCCGATGACAACATCGTGCACGTCTCCGGCGGCATCGACCCGCTGCGCGACATCGAAATCATCGATACCGAACTGGCGCTGGCCGATATGGCCACCGTCGACAAGGCGCTCAACCGCTACCGCCGCCCGGCCAACGCCGGCGACAAGGAAGCCAGGATTCTGGTTGCCGTGCTCGACAAATGCTTCGCCCAGCTCGACCAGGGCAAGGCGGTGCGCGCCCTCGACTTGAGCAAGGAGGAGTGGGCGAGCCTCAAGCCCTTCTGC
>Ga0209628_10004582_pt1 | contig 10040 bp, 10 predicted proteins | sample TergutCu122P4_FD_187285 | JGI IMG/M metagenome (GOLD analysis project Ga0209628, IMG submission 187285) | Cubitermes ugandensis P4 segment gut microbial communities from Kakamega Forest, Kenya - Cu122 P4 (SPAdes) (version 2) | ecosystem: Host-associated > Arthropoda: Insects > Digestive system... | reverse complement strand
GGGCAAGGGCGGGGCCATCGTACCATTGGTCAGATATGGGACCAATCAGGGACCAACGTTGAACCATTCAGAGGGCGATGGAAGGAGTAAAATTGGGGGCAAAACATGTTAAAAAAATTACTGAAAAAGGTTTTCTTTTAACAAACACTGATTTCAATTTATCCAGATCAATGTGTGTTTATAAGTGTATTGCTCTTTTAAAGGTGTTTCTGTTGTAATTCAAGGTTTAGTGTTATTCTTCTCAAGAATGGTTTTGTAAATCACGTGTCAGGATAATGTCTGAAACACTGAAATCATTTACTGAGAATGTGTGTGTTTTCAACCGAGATTTAAACATAAAATTTAAGTATGACACAAGTTCTACTAAAGGCACTAACATGTAAAACAGAATCATACAGCATCTGACATTCTACCAACTTAATTGCTTGAAGTGTTTTAATAGCCTTGATGAAATTAAATACATGATTAACAATGGTAGGAAAATGTGTTTAATTTGTGTATATACATGACAGATTTAATTTCCAAATCCTGAAGACAGTATTCATACACCTAATGTGCTAACATTTCCGCAAACTCACCTCCGTCCGCAACTTCGTTATGTTGTGACCACCTTTTCCAATTATTGAACCTGCAGCCTAGAAATAAAACATGTATATTTTAAAATTAACTGTACATAGTGAAATGCCCCACAACTTGAATACTTTGTGTTATCATTTTATACAAGTGTATGATTCCCAACTGTAATGGAGCAACAGCCATCATTTCAAACATGAAGCTTCTGGCCTCAACTGCTTTCATAACTGGAAAACAAACATGATGAGACGAGCTGCACTAAGTTAATTCATATGTAGGGTTCCAATAATATTTTTTAGGAAAACCAGGACAATTTCAGATATCTCTACTAAAAAGTTGGGCACTGAACAAAGGAGGACACTCAAACAATCAGATTTTCCACAGATGAGCTGCCACTCACACATACACAAGAGCTTTAAGACCACTACACAAACACTTTTGCAAATGTGCATTTGTCATATTTTGAACTAACACTAAACACATCCAAAAATAAAGTTGTGCATTTGCAAAGTAACATTAAATAGTACTAGAAAGCAGACTACACAGCACACATTAGCAGCAGCACGCTATCTGTGGAAAATTAACATTTGCTGTTCATCGTCGCTAACATACGTATATTTAAAAAACAGAAAATCAAAATATGACAATATTGTTATAATACATTTATTTTTATTATGGTACATAACTTCCATTGCCATGACTTGGAAGGACATAGTTCATCTTTTAGAGCACACTTGAAAGTGGAACTATTTTTTTTTTCCAAGAAAGATTTTCTTGTTTAAGATTAATTTTAAAAAACTGTACACCTCAAGAGAGGTGTGAAATGTATTACAATCACAGTCTGCACAGTTTTTAGTATCAGCCCATTCTTCTCATCTGAACAATGACAAAAGAAATTTACATTCGATTGCAGCATCTGAACTCGGAACTGCAATGCAAATTGAATCAAACAGCTGATGTTCGTTACTCTTATACTTACTTCTTTGAAAAACTGGAACACATATATCCATTTGTCACCCCAAATGATGCCTGAATTTCCATTCTGTTCTCTTAAATTCCCTTCACAGTAAATTTTGTGATAACAGTTTGTATGAAACAATGGTATTGCTGAACATATTTCCAATCACGCACCTTCTCCAAGCTGATACAGTCTACAGATCAAAGAGGTGCAAGAAATGGAATACACAATTCTTGTATGTATTCAACACAACTTCTGCAGAAATTATGAAGGTAGCCTTAAAAAATTTGGGTCATTTTACCCATTTCCTCTAACACTTCTAGCTGATCTTTCACAACAAATGTAAAAGAAAGCCTTAGAATTCTGTGCTCTAACTTCAGCAACCGTTTGTTTCACATTTCTCTGCTTCTCCATATTCTGAGTGGCACATGAAAAAACTCTTATATGACTGGGGTGGAAATGAAGGATGGTAAATGCAAGGGAACTTAAGAAAATTCTTCAGAATATCAGGGTACTATAACAGAGGTGGACTTGCGAGGTAGAAAGAAACATCCATGGGTCTTACAACTGTGATAAGAGGGATAACCACCTTGGCTTGCCATGTCCTATATCCTGTTTTTGTAAATTCACAGACTTGAAGGCTTCAATATGTATGGCATAAATGTGAAAGCGCTGGTAGTTTTTTTCCTGTGAGTGGACAAGTATCAATTGTTAAGCAGCCAGAAACAGACTGTACAGTTTTGTGCACATTATGAGCAGAACATCCTATAAAAATCAATTTGTTGGCCGTTTTTTCTTGCAAACTGTGGTACAAATAATACTTTCCTTTCTTACTCCCAAAATCTGTACCTGGCCTGCCACATCCTGCTGGAGACCTCAGCCTGAAACTGCCAGGCATTTACAGCAACCCCCCTGAGTGTGACAAAGTGTACACTGGACCAAAACCAATTCAGTAACCCTGAAGACAGACAAGGTGCATTCTTCCAAACCAATGGAATACTTAACCACTACACAGTGCATAACATCTACAGAAGACCATCATTTGAGTAATAATCACCATCAAAACCTGAAAGTTTAGAGCAGAAGGCCAAGTTTTATGATACCATTATTTTTCTCATGAAAGGGATCAGAATAATGCCATGCAACAGGATGGGTGTGTAGACCCGTCAGATGTAGTCTGATTTTCATCAAGCTCCTATTCAAATCACGAGTGCTCGATTTTTGAACCAACGACTTTCCTCAGAAGTGAAAAATGTGACAATGCTGCCCTGCTCTGACTGCTACTGCTGTAATTCACAGCAAACATACAGCTTAATTAATAACGGAACTTTTCCCAGTACATGTAAAATGTTTAATGGCACAGAGGTCAGCTTAATGAAGTTGTACAGAACATTTTATAGCAAGATTCCTCCCCAACTTTTCTGCACCCACTGCTGATTAACTGGGCTATGAACACACAGATGCCACCATTATCAAAGACAGAAACACTAGTATGTGTGAAATTCACCAGAGCAACAAACTTTTAACATGGATGTGCAGTGCTCATGCAGATTTGTGTGCCTTGAAATTGATAAGTCAGAATATTGGTCCTAAAGGGAGTCTGACCCCAGCAACACCCTTATTTTATTAGGGAATGAACTGCTAGGGTGAAAGGAAGATGAAGACATTTCTCTCCTGAGTATACAACAAGTGCGGCTACAACATGACAGTGCAGGCAAGTTACTGAGGATTCTTATTTATTTAACCAAATTATTGGTGCACTTAAAAAAGTTAATCAATTTGTAATATGAAAAGTCAAGATTTGAAACAAAAACCAGAGCATTTGACTGTATTACTGGTACTATAAAAAAGAACACTGGAAAATTAAAGAAAGAATCCTACCAAACTCCTCTACAAGCATATCAGTACCAAGTTTATTGGAGGCAAGTAAAATTTTGATATTGTGGAGAGGCAAAAGCAAGCTCAAAGCATATAAAATGAGATTCCTTAGAAGCACACTACAATACAGGAAGAGGGAGGGGAAAAGAGGAGGAAGGGGGGAAGGAACCAAGCCAGAGAAGAAGTTAATATTGTTACATTAATGATGCAAGAGACAATTACAGGAAGGAATGGATAGGCCATGTACTGAAAATGGGAGAAGTTACAAGAATACCTAAACTGTTTATGACTGATAAATCTGTTGCAAATGTAGATTTTGGAATGGGGAATATCAACTCTAGGTACAACACACATTAGTATTTACAAATTAAAGCAGAAAACAAGCAAGTCATTACTCCACTTAAGTCACAAACAGAAGCTGAGCTTGTTATGTCACTGTGAAAAATTTGAATCCACCCTTTCAAACAGCCATGCAAGATGTGCATAAAGACTGCCGGGCAACCATTCTGAAAGGCTCACGCCATTCTGTCTTCTTTATATATATATATATGTATGTATGTAAAGATTAATATACATACAGCTGCTGGACTGTGGTCTGTTTTACATGGGTATGATACTTGGGCTGTCAAACTGAAGTATGAATGCTGCCTAAGCATGTTTGATAAAATGGTGTTTTGGTGGCATTTTGGTCAAAGCAGATGGAAGTAACAGCAGAATGGATGGTGAAAACTGCATAAAGCAGAACTTCATGATTAGACTCCTTGCCAAATATTAGTAGGGTAATCAAATCAAGGAGGATAAGATGCGGTGGGTCATCTGGCATGCGTGGCAGAGAAGAGTTGCGGTATGGAACAGGGCAGAGCGGATTCATGTAGCTCAGCACACAGACAAGTGTCATACTCTTGTGAATAATAATGCTGTAAGTTTCAAATAGTTGACCTATTAGGTTCTCATGCAGAAATCTGCTCCATGATGTTAAGTTTATTAGTAAAATGTTACTTCTCATCAACATTTATTCTATGCACCTAATAATGGTCTCGTTTCCATACCCAATTTTAAAGCAATGATTTGCCTACTGCTCTATAACTAAGAATTTGAAATTTTGAAACATACTTTTGTTACAGTGCTTATTGACTTCAAAAATGACCGAACATGGCTCCAGTTAAGTATGAACACTGAGTCACAGGAAGGTCAGTACATTCACACCAACTCATCTACATGGGCAACTAATTTCCTTATGCAAATGGGTACACTGCCTTCAACAAACAAAAGATGGAGGACAGAATGAAAGAAAGAAAAGGAAAGGCAGGAAGAGAGAAGAAGCATGTCCAGCATAGTAACCACACACGACTAACTCCGTGAAGCACAATCCTCCTTGACAACCCAAGAGTTCTTCGGTTAGTCAAGAAATTTCCTAAACCTTATGAAAACTGAAGGTTCATTACTATGTTCAATACAGCCCACCACTTGTCCCTACCCCAGTCAATCAATCTGGTCCATACCCAACCCCTATTCTTTAAGACCAATTTTAATATTATCCTGCAGTCTATGCCTTTAAGCCTTTCAAGTGGTATTTTCTCCCTCAATTTTCCCTGTCAAAACCTACTTCTCCTTATGCACATTTGCATGTGACATCCTGTTGCACATTTAGTACCTAATACACACAATAAACACAACTACTGCTTCAGTGAGCATAGCTGTTTTCATTGAAATATAAGAACCTGCTATAATTTTCAAACCTTCCCAATCATTTTTAGGCAAGTTCAATTATCAAAATTAAAACGTATACCATCATGCAGTGAAATATATAATGTCCTTCTGCTTAAATGCTGGTCTTTTTTTCGCTCTACTGTTTTTGTTGCAACATTATAGGTGCTGTGTGAAGTATATGACTATGGAATGAAACAGTGAGGAAACAACACAGCACAGGACTAATATCCAGATATGTTACAAATGATGTACAAAGTTAAGTATGTGGTTCAGTACCATTCCAACATAGGAGTGACAAATTATTTGGAAATAAAAATGTTGGTAAATTTTACATATATTAAGGAGATCCAGGCAAGTTTTAAATTTTTAATAATTTTTCATTATATTTCACTTCACAGTACCTAAAAAAACTTTTAGTTAAAGACCTGGAATCCTGGAGTGTGTGGCATTTCATGTATCTATACTTTTTAATTCTTAGTAATTGAACTTGCTTGAAGATGACCAGAAAAGGTACGCATATGTAGCAAGCCGTTATTTTCTAAACTCCTAGGCCCAAGTATCTTCACAGCACCCTGCTCTCGACCATCATGTACGTGAAAAACGAGTGCTGCAAAATTTCTTTTAATAGAAGTAATACACCTTGATGTCACATTCCAAACCAGAATCTGTTCTACTTTCATTCAAAAAATTGAATTTTTCAATAAGATGATTCTTTTTTTACAAGTTGCTCAAAATGCTCTCTAAGGAGGAAGATTTACATATTCTGACAAACTATGGGAGATGTTAAACAGTGTTCAACATCAGAAGTTTCAAATGCACTATTCTAAAAACGATTTCCTTCTGAGGGCCAATGTTCATTTCAATATTTAATAAGTCCGTTCCTACCTCACAGAAAAGAGACCAAATTGTTAATGCTGTTTCCCAAATTACCACTGTATTTAGTGAGAATCTTATAGAACACATATTCACTGTGTGGGTAAACTGTAGTCTCGTGGAGCTCAAGCTAGTGATTATTAACACTGTCCTTTAAAAGTGAAAATACACAGGATGTCAAAGTGGTATGAATATAATTTCGGGGGTAAAATCATCTTTACATAACCAAACTAAATTACATGAGTAATTTCATGAGAACTATCTTCACTTACCTTGCTGGGTATGAGAAGACGAATAGTTATGTCATCCCCACTGCGGAACCGCTTCTGTGGGGAGCTCATTTCACCATCTGCTTCACGCTTCATGCCTGAAGAAAACAAAATCAATTTCAAAGATAAATATTTAACTGCATTGTATCCCCCCCTCCCTAATTTCCCCCTCCACTATGTGCTTTCTACCTTCCTTTAAGTTTATTGGTACTAGTACACAAAACACTTCATAAACCACAAAGTTATGACCAAAGAGTGGTGAAAATAAGGCACCGCTACCCAAAATCACAAACAAATGCCTAGGCAATAAAGGCTACCTCACTGTGACATTGCCTCTGCAGGTTAAGTTTCCACTTCTTTCACATTAATGTCAGTTTGCGACATGTTTTCTCTAGGGTCTTCACTGACATGGAATAGTATGTTTTAATGGGCAGCAAAAGGTGTAAAGATACTCAACAAAAATGTAAAGGGTGTACTTCATAACGTGGCATACAATATTCTCCATGGTTTCTCTGCACTACATTAGGCTTGCAGCCAGTCTACAAACACTCCTGTCACACAGCAAAATGTACTTACTAAAACCAAGAACTTATATTTCAAAGGTATATTAATGCTTAATATTGAGTTACAATTAAAGTTTGGAATGTTTATGGGATACACAAAAGGGTCTTAAGAAAAGCAGAATTTGTGAGAGGACAATATGACTAAGTCCCAATACTGGGTAACAGACAAGCAGACAGACAGGTCATTATTTTCTTTACTTTGTAGAGTTTGAAATTAGTGTAACAACTGTAGATACATACTCGTATCATGTTTCAAGCAAATTAATGCTCTCAAACCAAAAACCACCAACAAAACAGTTAAGGACAGCAATCAAATACTGTTCAGATTCACAATTTGCAGTGTATGTAATGAATGCGCAATGAATAGTGTTATAAGTTACAATAAAATTAAGCTCTCAAGTACATTAAGTTACCTAACACAATAAGCTATGGATGTGATTATGGCCAATGAAAGTGAAATGTGGAAAATGACAGGGTCTACTTCAAGGCACCGTCCCAGCATTAAATTTTCAAAAACTCAGGATAACCACATAAAATATGCAAGATTTGAATGAGGATCTCTTCAGCAACTCAAGATGCGTACCAGAGCTGAATATATCAGTGTACAGCAATTTTTAAATGTGATCCTGGATATATCATGTGAAATGTAAAAGCAGATTCTTGTGTATCCTTATATGCAAGATTTTAAAAACTTCCTCCCATATCAAGTGTTTCCCTTTGCTATTTACCACTTCACATAAAACGACTTCAAAACCAAGTATAAAACAAACAGAATGCAGGGAAGAACATGGATCACAATGAGGAAAAAAGCGCATTTGTAAAATTCAGGATTTTCACAGAACCAAATATTCAAGCTTATCTCTGGAGGAAGGGTACTGTTGTTTCTGAGCACACAATGTCCTAATATTTTGGGGGGAACTTACTACTTCCAAAATGCTGACACCCACTATAACCAGGACATCGAAGTACGGGCATGCTATCCATATTGTTCTTATATGCATCATATGTCTTTTGCAACTGCTATTCATTTCCCTAAAACAATCACATTTATAACATTTTCACACCTGTTAAACCACTAGTACAATAACCTTACTGTATTTCAATGGACTCTAGTTCCGTTCGGTCCTTCAACATTCACAAGTCCATTAATGTGGTTGGCCTCATATCATGATGTTAAAAAGTACTAAGATGGACAGTTTAGAATGGTATGGCTACAGGTTACTAAAACCGATCATCTCACATGCAGAATCAGTACAGACGCAAACACAGCTCAAAACAGTTGCAAAGAAAGCAGTCTTGACTGTGGTTCCCAAGCATCTGGTCGGGCTCAATAACGAAACGGGTCCTCGGCATAGCGGCGAAAGATCATTTTTAATGCCGAAATTAGCCAAACGTTTAGACCCGAGGTGGTAAATATAGGGGAGCAGGCTTAAAACGGTCGGCAATGCGAAAAGGACAAGACATGTCACGCGCTGCTACAGCTAAACACTAATAAATCCAACAATGACTGGCACGACCATTCGTGCAGGCTTCATTCAATATTATTCAATAAACTGCCAGTGCAAATACAAATATGTAACTTCAAAATTATACACCAGTTATACATTAAACGACTGCATTACGTCATGTTTTCGTCGCAATTGAATCGCGTGTTAATTCAGAACGAAGTGGGGATTTTCGTAGGACGGCGATCGAAACTTCTCTTCAGGTAAGTGCGTGTTCAAACAGCCGACGCCAGAGCGGCGGAGGCAACACACGCCGCAGTTCCCACAACCCCATCACAGCAGACATCGCCCCACCACCGGATGTCCCGTATTGATCGCCCACTAGCACAACAAACAGGGAGAGAAACCGAGTATTCGTCACAAATATTACTGCAAACACACGCAAAATTGGTTTATTCCTGCGTTCCACGCTACACACAGTGGGGGCCTTGAATGACTTACGTACTTACTCCATGGAGCACAGTCCTTCCTGAGAAGCTAATAAATCGGTTCTTAGCTAGTCAAAAAATTCCCCGCATTTTATGGAAGCTGAATGTCCATTACCGCATATACAAGTGTCCACCACCTGTCCCTAATCTGAGACAGACCATTCCAGTCCATTGCCCCGCATCCCACTACGTGAAGATCCATGTTTATGTTATCCTCCCATCTACGTCTGGGTCTTCCAAGTGGTTCCTTCCTTCAGGTTTCCGCACCAAGACCCTGTATGCACCACTCTTCTCCCCCCATACGTGCTACATGCCCCGCCCATATCATTCTTCTCGATTTGATCACCCGAATATCTGGTGAGCAGAGACCATTAAGCTCCTCATTATGTAGTTTTCTCCACTCCCCTGTTCACTCGACCCTCTTAGGCCCAAATATTCTCCTCAGCAACCTATTCCCGAACACCCTCAGCCTACGATCCTCCCTCAATGTGTGCGACCATGTTTCATACCCATACAAAACAACAGGCAATATTATAGTTCTGCATATCTTAATCTTTACATTTTTGGATAGCAGACTGGAAGACAGAGATTCTGCACCAAATGACAGCAAGCATTCCCTGACTTCAATCCGCTCTTAATTTCTTCTTTTGATCTGTTAAGGCTGTTCCCAAATATTCGAACTCTTCCACCCTTTCAAAGGAATTATCATCAATCTCCATACTGTGACTTCGTCCTGTATTCTGATCACCAGACATGACCATGTACTTAATTTTATCAACATATACTTCTCATCCTGTCTCCTTACTAGCAACTACTAAAGCTTGTTTGTTTTTCTTTACAGTACGTATGCTTCCGCCCAATATACTCGTATCATCAGCATAATCCACAAGCTGATGTTTACCATTTAATTTCAAGCCGTCCTGGTTTATCAAAACCCTCCTAATGGCATACTCCAAAGCAAAGCTGAAAAGCAATGGCGATAAAGGATCTCCTTGTTTCAAACCGATCTGAATAGGAAACATGTAATACTAATGCTTGCTTACCAGGACTATACTACAGGTTTCATTCAGACACATTTTTATTAGCCTTACAGTTTCATGTGGATACCGCACACAATGAGAATATTATACAAGGCCTCCCTCCTAACTGAACCATAAGCCTTCTTGAAATCTACAAACAGCTGAGGCACTGCTTCACCCTATTCCCATTTCTCTCAAGTATTTGACGAATGCAGAATATATGATCAGTAATTGACCTGTTGCGTCAAAATCCACATTGATGAT